>OGYQ01000055.1_pt1 | contig 139032 bp, 119 predicted proteins | sample 1576641 | NCBI WGS metagenome assembly OGYQ01 (sample SAMEA3541476, study PRJEB24748) | human gut metagenome | biome: human gut; feature: human-associated habitat; material: faeces | place: China | collected 2012 | reverse complement strand
TTAAACACATTTAATCACATTAGTCAATAAATCCGATTACTTAGGATACTCTCCTGTTACAAATTATATTTTTAATTTCAAGGGTGTATACTGTCCTTTAAATCCAATAATTTTACGAACTCTTTTGGGACCCATTTTTAACTTTTAGTATACACGATTTCTCTGGGAAGGGCTATAGATTTCAAATATAAACAGTTGTTATATTTTCCTTAAATTCATTTCTAAATGAGTGGGTTATATTGGATTTTGTTATAAATATGGCTGGGAAATAAGTTCCCAGCCAGTTTTCTGATGTGTTTTGTTATAGGTTTTATCGGATGTGTTCTGCAGGGGATACTGTCTTATCGGGAGTATTTCTTACAGGGTCTTTGGTTGTTAAAATTCTTTCGTAGTTTGAAATTCTTTAGTGCTTTTGGTTTCTTTGGTACTTTAATTTTCTTTTGTACTTCTATCTCTTGTCTTTTGTTGATGTATCTATACTAACATATCTGTCGCATTTTGTCATCTGGCAAATCGCACATATTTTCGATTTTATTTTCATGTATTTTTATTTTTATAAATATATAAAAAATCTCACGTAATTACGCCAGCACCAACACTACAATTCCAATGATTACAAGCAACGGCAGAGCTATGTACATCAGGCCTGCCAACGCAAGTCCGATCAGAACCACGGGGAGAAAAATCAGACGAAAACAGATTTTTGTGACTCCCCAGGTGGCACGGAATGCGAGTCCGACCAATTTACCGAATACACCCAGCATCAAAAATATAAATAATAATGTCAACATTGATCCGTCACCTCATTTTCTTTTCGGAAATTATACTATATGTTTTTCCCTTTACTGTAATTAACGAATTACGGAATAAAATATCTTCACATTCCGCTCCAAATAATAAATAAAGTTAACAGCGCAAAGAATCCCCCTTGTGCAGCTATACGCAAGAGGGATTCCAAAGTTATTTACTAAACTATATTCAGATTACAGTTTCTCTGCACGAAAAGCATTAAGCCATCATCGGCTCAAGTGCCTTAGCCAGTTTCTCTTTTTCAGCTTCTGCCTCTGCAAGGTCTTTGCCAAGAGTTGTATAGTAGATCTTGATCTTCGGCTCTGTTCCGGATGGACGAACTACAACAGTCTCGTTATTCTCCAATTTGTAGATCAGAACATTCGCTGCCGGAAGACCTGTCTCTTCAGGTTTCTTGTAATCAGTAACCTTTACTACCTTGTAGCCTGCAATCTCTGCCGGCGGATTGTCACGGAATTTCTGCATGATTCCTGCCATGGTATCCATTCCGCTAAGGCCTGGGAATTCGAAGCTGTCTACCTTGTTCAGGTAACGGCCGTACTGCGCATAGATTTCCTCAAGTCTCTGCTTCAGGGAGCTTCCAATGCTTCTGTAATATGCAGCCATCTCGCAAATCAGCATGGATCCGATGATCGCATCTTTATCACGTACATATGGTCCTGCAAGGTATCCGTAACTCTCCTCAAATCCAAAGATGAAACGGTCAACTTCGCCAGCTGCTTCTAACTGTGCGATCTGGTCACCGATCCACTTGAATCCGGTAAGTACGCTTCTAAGCTCTACGCCGTAGTGCTCAGCAACTGCATCTGCCAGAGGTGTGGATACAATGGATTTCACTGCAACCGGGTTCTTCGGCATTGTACCCTTCTCAATGCGTCCTGCTGCAATATAGTCAAGAAGAAGAACTCCCACTTCATTTCCGCTTACCAGCTCATAGGAGCCATCCGGGCATTTCATAGCAATACCAACACGGTCTGCGTCCGGGTCAGTTGCAAGCATAAGATCTGCACCTGTCTCCTTAGCAAGCTTCAGGCCCTGCTCCAGAGCTGCGAAAATCTCCGGGTTCGGGTAGCTGCATGTGGTAAAGTATCCGTTCGGGTATTCCTGATCCGGAACGATTGTCACATCTGTGATTCCGATATCCTTGAGGATCTGGGTTACCGGTACAAGTCCGGAACCGTTCAGCGGGCTGTAAACCAGCTTCAGGCCAGCGGTCTTGCAAAGGCCTGGACGAACCTGACGGGACTCGATCGCATCATACAGAGCACGTTTACAGTCATCTCCCACAAAGCGGATCAGGCCTTCCTCAACGCCTTCTGCAAAGGACATGTATTTGGCACCAGTCAGTACGTCTGTCTTCTGGATCTCATCATAAACGATGGCTGCTGCGTCATCTGTCATCTGGCAGCCATCCGGGCCGTAAGCCTTATATCCGTTATATTTAGCAGGGTTATGAGAAGCTGTAACCATGATTCCTGCATTGCACTCATAGTAGCGTGTTGCAAAGGAAAGAGCCGGAACAGGCATTAATGCGTCATAAATTCTGACCTTGATTCCGTTGGCAGCCAGCACGCCTGCAGCTGTCTTGGCAAATACATCACTCTTCAGACGGCTGTCATAGCTGATGGCTACGGTCTGTGTGCCGCCCTGTGTCTTTACCCAGTTCGCAAGGCCCTGTGTAGCCTGACGTACTACATAGATATTCATTCGGTTAGTTCCTGCGCCAAGAACACCGCGAAGTCCTGCTGTACCAAATTTCAGGGAAACAGCAAAGCGCTCCTTGATTTCCTCATCATTTCCTTCAATCTTAGATAATTCTGGTTTCAGATCTGCATCTTCGAGATCTGCCGCCATCCAGCGTTTGTACTCTTCGTTATACATTTTAACCACTCCTGCCATTGTTATTCTGTTTATTTTGTCTATTATTACTACAGATACTAATAATATACCACATTTTTCTCAATACAGCAATACAACCGAGAAATTTCGACCAGACAATTTTTCTCTATTTTCCCCTGATTTCCAAACATTTTCCCTCAATTCTAATTTAGTTCTGGCACTCCTTACATTTTTACGCTATAATAGGATAATGTGTGAAAGCAAACATAATAACTGACTTCACACGATTCCATTTATTTAAATTGAAAATAGCGACGGCAGCATATGGCCGCAGAATGGAGGAAATTATGGAAATTGTTTGCTTAGATTTAGAGGGCGTACTGGTGCCGGAGATTTGGATCGCATTTGCCGAGGCTACGGGGATTCCGGAGCTAAAGAGAACGACTCGCGATGAGCCGGATTATGATAAATTAATGAAATATCGTCTGAATATCCTGAAGGAACACGGACTTGGACTGAAGGAGATCCAGGAAACCATTGCCAAAATTGATCCGATTCCGGGTGCAAAGGAATTTCTGGATAAGCTGCGTGCGCAGACCCAGGTTATCATCCTCAGCGATACCTTCTCCCAGTTTGCAGGTCCTCTTATGAAAAAGCTGGGCTACCCGACCATCTTCTGCAACTCCCTGGTTGTAGGGGAAAACGGCGAGATCACTGACTTTAAGATGCGCTGTGAGAAGTCCAAATACACCACAGTCAAAGCACTGCAGTCTATCGGCTATGACACCATTGCCAGCGGAGACAGCCACAATGACCTTGGCATGATCCAGGCAAGCAAGGCCGGATTCCTCTTTAAGAGCACCGATGCAATTAAAGCCGAGTATCCAGAAGTCCCCGCTTATGAAACTTATGACGAGCTTTACGACGCAATTATGAACGCAATTCGCGCCTAAGCCAGAAACTTAATAAGTCCTGATTTCTGAGAAATCAGGACTTTATTAGATTTAATTTCTACCAATGCATCATTTTTGAAGCATCCTTATATTTTTTTCACACTCTCCCGCTCAATAAACTGCGTACACATCTGCATCTTAAGTTTGATTCCGTCATTGTCCTTGAGCATATCCCGCAGCCTTCTTACAACCGCTCTGCCCATCTCCTGCTTCGGTACGCGCAGAGTGGTCAGCGGTGGATAGGAAATAGAGGAAAAAGTCAGATCATCAAATCCTACAATAGAAACATCCTCCGGAATCCGGATTCCGAATTCCGCCATAGCCTTCATAGCACCCAAAGCAATCATGTCATTATCTGAAAAAAATGCAGTAGGCAGCTTCGCCTTCTTAGACAGATACTGCTTCATATCCTCATATGCACCGTCAATAGTAGTTGACATGGTAAAAACATAGTCCTTATTTAAATGCAGCCCTGCTTTCTGCAATGCGGTCTGATAACCTGCCGAACGGGAGCGGAAAGGTTTAATCCTGAATTTTCCCTGAAGATACCCAATTTCTTTATGTCCGTTTGCAATCAGGTACTCCGTTGCCATACGGGCTGAATCCGCATTATTAATGAGCATGGCATCAAAGCTCATATCCTCTTTCCAGTAATCAATCACAATAAACGGACAGGTCATGCCCCGGATCAGATTAATATCCGAATCCACCATCTCTGTCCCCAGAAGAATCACAGCGGACGCCTTATCGTTCATAATCCATTTCGCCTGCTCCTGATACCCGGGATCCCGCTTGTCCAGATTGCATAACTGCATCTCCATGCCACAGGCGCGGCATTCCTGCTCCACTCCGGAAATCAGCTGAATAAAAAATGGAGAGTCCTCTACCACAGAGCCGTCACGCTTAAACATCACAAATTTTACCTTGCGGATATGATTTTCCTCAAAATAGCCCAGATCCTGTGCCACTTTGAAAATTTTCGCAGATGTCTCTGCATTCACGCCTTTTTTATAATTTAATGCATTTGATACCGTCGCTGGAGAAAATCCGGTGATCTCACTGATTTTCTTCACACTTACTTTCATATTCAAGTCCTCCTCTGTGAGTAAATATCCGCATACACATCTTTTCCTGGCCCCCTGAAAATTTTTCGCCGATTCAAACAAAAAGACGCTGCAAAACTAGGTTCTACCTGTCTTTCGCAGCGTCTTCTCTGATCATGCTTTATGCCGGGAAAGCAACTCCCGCTCTTAAAATTATGTTCGGATAAGGTGTAAACTCACCTGTACGGATCGCAAATTTGCACTGCGCGGACATCTTTTTCAGGTCTACGTGGTCAATTCTGCTCTCCTCAGCCTCAGGAAGGTTCTGCTGAATATATGCAAGAAGCTCCGGATTTTTTTCCTCGATCTCATTTGCAATGGTGTAGGCTTCCACTTCTGTTTCTGCCAGCACAGCATCCATTACCTGTTTAAAGGTAGGAACCCCTCCGCATACAACCAGATCCACGATCTCCACGCCTTTCGGAATCGGCATTCCCGCATCACCGATCATGAACAGATCTTTGTGTCCAAGCTCCGCGATGCAGCGAATCAGCTGGGCATTTAAAATCCCTGATTTCTTCACGTTTCTTCCTCCTGCTTCTTCATTTTACTATAAATCTTTTTGTAAATTTTTGCAATATTTCCAAATGTTTATTTATTCTCATTTCTTGCCTGAAGTGCCATCTTCGCCTGGAGATTTCTCTGTGTCTGATCAATTACAACTGCAAGAATGATAACCAGACCACGGATAACCTTCTGCCAGAACTCAGATACACCACACATTGTCATACCATCGTTGATAACACCGATAACGAATGCACCAACTACAGTTCCGATAATGGTTCCGGATCCACCACTCATGGAGGTTCCGCCAAGTACGGTAGCTGCGATTGCGTTCATTTCCCAGCCATCACCGGATGCAGGATGTGCTGCTGAAAGCTGTGCTGTGTTAATCATACCAACCCAGGCTGCGCAAAAGCCAGAAATCATATAAACAATGATCTTGATCTTGTCCGCTTTAATGCCGGAAAGACGTGCAGATTTCTCATTGCCGCCGACTGCAAGTACATACCAGCCAAATGGAAGCTTCTTCAGAATGATAACAGAAATAACTGCAAGCACTGCGAAAATGTAAACACCAGTAGGAATACCTGCAATGTTGCTTCCAAGAATCTTAAAGCCTGTATTTCCAAGTCCGTCATAGCCTTTGATGTCGGAGAAGGTTGCACCGTTGGAGCGAAGGTTTGCAAAACCACGGCAGATATACATAGTACCAAGTGTAGCAATAAACGGTGCTACACCTAATTTTGTTACAATGAGTCCGTTAACTGCTCCAATCAGACAGCCAACAATCAACATGGCAATTACAATTACCGGTACACTGAAATAAAGTGTTACACCTGCAAATTTCAGAGTGATACCTTCCTGAATCATTCCTCCTGCAAGCATTCCAACCAAGCCAACTACAGAACCTACGGAAAGGTCAATACCGCCGGTAATAATTACAAATGTCATACCAAGTGCCAGGATTCCATACAGAGCCACATGTTTTGCAACCATGGTCAGTGTAGATGCTGACAGAAATGTAGTTCCTTTTACAATGGTAAAAAAGATGACCAGAAGTACCAATACAATAAAGGTACGTCCTTTTAACAGGGTCATTAATAACTGATTATTATTTGATTTTTTGTTATTCATTATTCTGCTCCTCCCCGGTTTACGCATTTCTTCCGGTTCCAAGTCCGGCATAAGATGTACGTACAAGTGTGTCTTCTGTAATCTCATCTCCGGTCAGCTCGCCGGTCTTTTTACCATTGGACAATACACAGATTCGATCTGCGATTGCCATGATTTCTTTTAGCTCAGATGAGATAACAATAATAGAAAGTCCTTTTTCCGCAAGTTCATGAATGATCTCAAAGACCTCTGTCTTCGCACCAATATCGATACCACGGGAAGGCTCATCCAGAAGCAGGATCTTCGGCTTAGTCAAAAGGCCCTTACCGATAACAACCTTCTGCTGGTTTCCACCGGACAGAGACAAAATAGGAAGTCTCTTATCCGCCACTTTAATATGGATATCCCTGATCTGTTCGTCAACTGCCGCATTCTCTGCTTTTTCATCAAGAAACAGACCTTTTACATAATCCTTCAGAGAAGAAATAGATGTATTCTTGCCAATATCAAGAGTCTGAATCAGTCCCTGGCTCTGTCTGTCCTCCGGAACAAGCGCAAAACCATTTTGAATCTGAGTCGCAACATCCTTGATTTTCAGCTTTTTACCTTCATAAAATACATCTCCGGTATGCTCCGGGTGAAGCCCCATAAGGCATTCAAATAATTCACTTCGTCCGGCTCCCAAAAGTCCGTAAATACCAAGAACTTCACCTTTTTTCAGGTCAAGGCTCACATGGTCAAGTGTCCAGCCGCCGCCTTTTTTCGGAAGGCACAGATTTTTAATCTCCAGCATCTTAGGCTGCTTGGAAAGATCAATGCTTCGTTCAAATCGGTGGTACTGTGTATTCTTTCCTACCATATTCTCTACGATCCAGCTAAGCTCAATATCTTTAACTGCTGCATCTGCAACGTATTTTCCATCCCGGAGTATGGTAACATGATCGCCGATTTCCATAATTTCTTCCAGACGATGAGAAATATATACAATAGAAATCCCAGCCTCCAGAAGCTCTCTCATGATTTTGAAAAGAACTTTAACCTCTGCTGCTGAAAGAGACGATGTAGGCTCGTCCATGATCAGTACCCGCAGATCGTCCTGATTCAGATTACGTGCAATCTCTACCATCTGCTGCTGGCCTACACGAAGATCTCCAACCATTGTATCCGGCGGAATCTCATGCTCCAGACGTTTCAGGATCTTTTTGGCACCCTCTGAATGAGCTTTGTCATCCAGGAAAATCCCCTTCTTTTTCTCATGTCCCATAAAAATGTTCTGATACACTGTCATATTCGGGAAAAGAGAAAGCTCCTGATGAATAATTCCAATTCCCTTGGCTCGGGCAGCATTGGTATCCTTAAAATAAACTTCTTTTCCATCCATGTACATTTTTCCGGAAGACGGCTGCTCAATTCCGGCGATCATTTTCATCAAAGTAGATTTTCCGGCACCATTTTCTCCGATCAAAACATTTACCTGACCTTTTAAAAGATCAAAGGAAACCTGATCAAGGGCTTTGGTTCCCGGATAAATTTTATCAATTTTTTCACAATGGAGAACAACATTCGGATCATCAAACATAATGCTTCCTCCTTTTATTCAATTGTCAGCTCAACTGCTGTAATCGTTACTGCATCTGCACCTGCTTCTGCTCCGCCGGTAAATGTAACAGTCTTGCCAACTACACTTTCGTCGATTTCAAGTGGATCAATAACCTGCGCAAGCGCCTGCTTGTTCAGTTCTTTTCCATAGCTTGACCATTCCGTCTGGTTGGTAAAGCTTTCAAAGTTTTTCAGTGACTGAAGGTCACGGATTGCAGTACTGGAATTCGGTCCGTCTGTACGGACACGGATTTCTTTTGTTCCGGTAAAACCATCCAGTTCCACTACAAGATAATGCTTCGGAGTATCTGTATTATATTCTTTAATTTTTCCTGTTCCTTTTACTGCCGTTGTTTCTGTAATGCCATCACCATTTAACAATTCCACAAGATCCTGTGCTTTTTGGGAAATATCCGCTACAACAGATGACCAGTCTCCTTCTGATTCTGCTGCGGAATCAAATTCCTGTTTACCGGTATAGGAAGCTTCCTCTCCAATCGGAACCACGGTTACTACACCACAGCCGGTAAAGGTTACTGCTGTACATGCGGCCAGAACCGCCAAAATTCTTCTGCTTTTCATAATCATCTCTCCCTGCTTTCTATTATAAAAGGCGGCGCAGACGCACCGCCTTCCATTTTAACCTTTTGACCTTGATTTCGTCCTCTTATTTAGCATCTGGCTCTGTATAAACAAATGCGTTCAGACAATCTGTATTATCAGCTGTGATTGCTACGCAAGGAACAAGCTGTTTCTCTTCTTCCGGAGCTGTTCCTTTAAGGTAAGCGTCAGCCTGCTCAACTGCCATCTCTGTGATCAGTGCAATCTGCTGAAGAGCTGTACCAACCATGTCACCGGATTTGATATAAGCGTTTGCTTCGTCAGATCCGTCAAGACCGATGATCTTAATGTCTTTACGTCCTGCATCAAGACAAGCCTGAACAGCACCGCATGCCATAGTATCGTTACCACAGATGATACCTGTAATCTCCGGATTGGACTGAAGGATTGCTTCTGTCTTCTCGTAAGCTTCTGTCTGATCCCAGTTAGCAGACTGCTGAGCTACCATTTCAAGATCTTCGTACTCGTCAATTACAGAATGATAGTTATCAGAACGAACCTGGCAGTTTGTATCGGACTCAAGTCCAAGAAGCTCTGCATATTTGCCTTCATAGTTCATAGCCTCAACCCATACTTCGGCAATTGCTGCTGCGCCCTGTGCATTATCTGCTACGATCTGTGCTACTGCAAGTCCTGACTGGTTAATTTCACGGTCGATCAGGAATGTAGGAATTCCGGCATCATATGCCTTCTGAACAGCTTCGATTGAAGCATCTGCACCAGCGTTATCGCAGATGATTGCTGCTGCTCCGTCATTGATAGCTGCTTCGAAAAGCTCAAGCTGTGTAGCAGCGTCATCATCATGGGACGCACATTTCACTTCATATCCAAGCTCTTCTGCCTTCTCTTTTGCAATTACCTGTTCTGTGTTGAAGAACGGATTGGATGTGGAAGGTGTAATGCAATAAATAATGTTGCTTCCGCCACCAGGAAGTAATTCAGCGTTCTCTTCTGCCATTACCGGCACTGTCATTAATCCTCCAACCATAGCTGCTGTCATTGCTAATGCCATTGCTTTTCTTGCTTTCATTAATACGTCCTCCTTAAAAAATATACTCTGTTTTGTTCGTTTTCGCTCCGAACTGTTGATAATTTGATTATAAACATTTATGCAAATATTTCAATATCCTTTTTAGTTTTATATGTTATTTTGTATGTATGCACAACATTTTTCGCATTATTTTAGTTAATTTTTACCATAAAATTGTCTGTTTTATCATTTTCGCTTGTTTGTTTATATAAACATTTATATAAATATTTATATAAAATTTAATGTGCAGATTTCATCTGCCCCGGTTTTTCTATCCATATGCTCAGTCAAATTTTATTTTCTATTCTTGTGATTTTTAAAGTATTTCCAATTCTTTTTTCACTTCCTCCGCTTCCGGAATAGACGGAGTTGCCCCTGGCCTTGACACTGCAATAGAAGAAGCCTTAGCAGCCATTCTAAGCGCCTCCTGAATGCTTCTTCCTTCAATAGTCGCTGCAATAAAATATCCGGTAAAGGTATCTCCTGCCGCCGTAGTATCCACTGCTTTTACCTTAAAAATATCCTGAAACACTTTTTCTTTTCCATCATAGTAAATAGCACCATCGCTTCCCAAAGTGAGAACAAAACATGCATCCGGGAACTTCTCTGCCATTGCATCCAGAATTCTGTCTTTATCCTTGTACCCGGTAATCTGCTCACCCTCAATCTCATTAAGCAGGAACAGGTAAACCTTTCCCAGATCACAGGAATTTAATTTTTCATCAAATGGTGACGGATTCATAACTATTTTCATCTTTTTCTCGTATGCCTGGTCAATGATGTAATCCAGCATATTGATCTCATTCTGCAAAATCAGGTAGTCACCTTCACCAAAATCAGCCAGGACCTCATCCACAAATTCCTTCGTCTGCATCTGATTAGTTCCGCCATAGAGAATAATGCAGTTCTGAGCATTCTTATCCACCTGGATCATGGTATGTCCGCCTTTTACAGGAAGTCTGCGGATATATTTGGTGTTTACTCCGGCTTCCTTACATGCATCCAGAAGAATGTCTCCGTCCGTTCCCACAATACCGGCATGGTATACCGGTACACCAGCCTTCGCCAATGCAATAGATTGATTCAGGCCTTTTCCTCCGCTAAACACCTCCAGTTTAGAAGAGTGCTGTGTTTCCCCGCCAACAATAATGTGATCTACTGAATAGACGTAATCCACATTTAATGAGCCATAATTTAATACCTTCATGAAAAAAACCTCCGTTCATTCGTTGTCTCTTTGCAGCAGTTCCGTATTGCAGATTGCCACGCAGTTACACTGCCTCTGCAATCTTTTCTGTCTATATTATGTTGCACAAATCCACCTGCGTCAACCAAATTTTCACTCAATACAGTCAAATATCTATAATCTGATGCCAGAATACCACCCTTAAAGAATCCTTAACTTCTTTCCCTCGCGCTCAATGATTCCTTCCTCCGCCAGATTTTTCAGTTCCCGCATCATGGCGCTGCGGTCTACACTTAAGTATTCAGCCAAAGTTGTGTAAGACATGGGAAGGATAAAGCTTTCCCCTCTGTTTTCCCCGGCTACGGAATTCAGATATGCCATGATTTTTTTCCTGGTACTGTTTCTGGAAAGCACATAAATCCTGCTTGCCTGTTGGCTGGCGCGCGCTGCAATCATCTGCAGCAAATTGCTTACCAGCTGGCTGTGAAACCTGCAGGCATTTTCGCAGCGTTTGATTACATGCTCATAATCAATAAACAGCACCCTGGTCTTTCCCCTGGCGCAGACATAATAATGCTGTGATTCTTCTGGAAGCAAAAACGGCTCCCCAAAAACACTGTCCGTTTCCAGATTGTCCATCATGTACTGATTCCCCTCTTCATCGCAGCAATAAAGCACTGCCTGTCCCTCCAGAAGCAAACCGATTTTTTTCATGGAATAGGCATACTCCATAATCGTTTCATTATTCTCATAACAAACCTCTCGCATACCAAAGCACACCTTCATTCTTTCCTGTTCTTCCTGCGTTATATAGGAAAAAAGTGTAACTGCATTCATCTTTCTTCTCCTTCATATTTTATATTCCAAACAGCTTTTACTCTTTTTTATCAGAATACTCCTTTTTGTTGTATTTGCAACAGATTTTTTTATGAAATATGGATATAATACAATCAAGTTAAAAAGTTAACAACTTCCGGTTATAAAAAGGAGATAAAGCGTATGAAAATCACAGATACCATTAAATATGTAGGCGTAAACGATCATCAGATAGACCTTTTTGAAGGACAGTACAAAGTGCCAAACGGCATGGCTTACAATTCTTATGTAATCCTTGATGAGAAAATTGCAGTTATGGATACAGTAGATGCTAATTTCACACACGAATGGCTGGATAATCTGGATCAGGCTCTTAACGGACGCAAACCGGATTACCTGATCGTACAGCACATGGAACCGGATCACGCAGCCAATGTGGCAAATTTTCTTAAGGTTTACCCAGACACAACTGTTGTTGCCAATGCAAAAACCTTCAATATGATCCGCAACTTCTTTGACCTCGACCTGGAGGGTCAGAAGCTTGAAGTAAAAAATGGCGGTACTCTCAGCCTTGGAAAGCACAACCTGACCTTTGTTTTTGCCCCAATGGTGCACTGGCCAGAAGTTATGGTAACCTATGACAGCACAGACAAGGTTCTTTTCTCTGCAGACGGATTTGGAAAATTCGGTGCTCTTGATGTAGAAGAAGATTGGGATGACGAAGCTCGCAGATATTTTATCGGAATCGTTGGAAAATACGGACCGCAGGTACAGAATCTGCTGAAGGTGGCTGCCGGGCTTGACATTCAGATCATTTGCCCGCTTCACGGACCTGTTCTTAAGGAAAATCTTGGCCATTACATTGGGCTGTATGATACCTGGTCCTCCTATACTCCGGAAACAGAAGGAATTGTAATTGCCTATACTTCTGTTTACGGCCATACAAAGAAAGCAGTAGAATTGCTGGCTGATAAGCTTCGCAGCAAAGGGTGTCCAAAAGTAGTTGTTTATGATCTTGCAAGAGATGATATGTCTCTGGCTTTGTCCGATGCCTTCCGTTACAGCAAGCTGGTTCTTGCAACTACCACATACAATGCCAGCATTTATCCGTTTATGCACGACTATATCACACGCCTGGTGGAGCACAATTTCCAGAACCGCACTGTAGGCATTATTGAAAACGGCTCCTGGGCACCTCTTGCAGCAAAGGTTATGAAAGAAATGCTTTCCCCATGCAAAAAAATCAACTGGCTGGACACCACTGTAAAGATTCTGTCTGCTGTAAATCAGGAAAACAAAGAGCAGCTGGAAGCTATGACCGACGAGCTTTGTAAGGAATACATTGCAAAGAGTGACGAGCTTGCAAACAAGAATGATATGACTGCCCTTTTCCGAATCGGATACGGTCTTTATGTGGTTACCTCCAATGACGGCAAAAAAGACAACGGGCTGATCGTAAATACTGTAACCCAGCTTACCGATACACCGAATCGCGTAGCCGTAAACATTAACAAGGCAAACTATTCACATCATGTGATCAAACAGACAGGTGTGCTGAATGTAAACTGCCTTTCTGTAGAAGCACCATTCTCTGTTTTCCAGCAGTTTGGTTTCCAGACCGGTCGAAGCGTAGATAAATTTGCCGGTCAGACAGTTCGCCGTTCCGATAACGGACTGGTTTTCCTGGACAAATATATTAACGCTTTTATGTCTCTGAAGGTAGAGCAGTATGTAGATCTGGGAACTCACGGAATGTTCATCTGCAGCGTTACAGAGGCCCGCGTTATGAGCGATCAGGACACTATGACCTACACCTATTATCAGAAATATGTGAAACCAAAGCCACAGACCGAAGGCAAAAAGGGATTTGTGTGCAAGGTTTGCGGATATATTTATGAGGGAGATGAGCTTCCGGAGGATTATATCTGCCCGCTGTGTAAGCATGGAGCTGCTGATTTTGAACCAATTGCATAAGACAAGCAGAAAAAGGTTCCGGTGTTTGCCGGGACCTTTTTTACATAAATACTATTTTTTCATACCATAAGTTTCATAATAACAATTGCCGCTGCAGCCTTTCTCAAACAGTTCAGCCTTCATTTTATTTATAAAATCAACTTCATTTTTCGCACAATCCAGGAGCTCTAACGCCTGCTTTAAATTACGGATATCATTCTCCATATAATTCACGTAATTTCCTCTTCCTACCAGCTTCAAGTGTGTGATTCCAGCCCTTTGAAGCTGATAAAGCGCACATAATCCGCATCCGGTTTCGCCGCAAATATAATCCGGCACATCCAAAATATCCTCTTCTATTTCATCTGTTAACACTTCTAAAGCCACTTCTGTTTTTCCTGCTTTTTTCTTTCCCGGAACATATGGCACCCGGCAAAGATATCCCATTTCATCACAGTGCAGGGAATTACAAAATGCACCTGTAAACTGACACAATTCATTCAGAACAAATGCCTCAAACTCACAGATTTCTGCTTCTTTTCCCGCCTCATACATTTGCTTTGATAACAGATTCTGCTGTTTATTCTTACAGCTTTTAATAACACTTTCCATATCCTCGAAGGTATTTTTTCTGTGAAATATCAGTCTTTTGGGATGAAATTGTGCCACTGCATCCACCATACGCCTATTGATTTCTCCTGTTTCTCCACTGATATGCAAGTCACAGTCCACATTGTTTTCCCGCAAGTACACCATCAGTGCCGGATCTGCAATAATATAGCTGTGAAATCCAATTGTCATACAGCATCGAATGATTTCTGCAATTTCCGGGTACTGTTCCGGAATATAGTACAGAGAATTAAAAGTAAGATGAACCGGTTTTCCGTATTTTTTTATCATAGCTGCAAGAATCCTGAGTTCTTCAAAGGCTCCAAGCTGCACATTATAGCAAAGCACTTCACGACGATTTAACGGCAGTACTGTGCCATATTTTTTTGACCAGGAATAGGGGACATATCCACAGAAAAACTCATCTGCTCCTGCTTTTACAAAGCGCTCATATTCATCGATTGAGCCTAATCCTGCTACGATTTTCATATCTAAAATTCCTCATGAAATAGCTTTTATTAAATATGATTTAAGTTTTTCTTTCCAAGCTCCCAAAATGCCACCGCACTGGCTGCGGCCACATTCAGGGAATCCACGTCGTGAGACATAGGGATTTTCACTGTGTAATCACAGTCTGCAATCGTCTGACCGGACAGGCCATCTCCTTCTGTCCCAAGAATAATCGCCAGCTTCTCTTCCGCCAAAAGAACAGGATCATCAATACTGACAGAATCATCACGAAGTGCCATTGCCACAGATTTAAATCCCATTTTTTTCAGGCTGTCCATTCCAGTCTCCGGCCAGGAAATTTTCTTGTCAAAATAGGTCCACGGAATTTGAAAAACAGTTCCCATACTCACTCTGGCAGCTCTTCGATAAAGAGGGTCGCAGCATCCTCCTGTAAGCAATACTGCATCCATATGTAAAGCTGCAGCGGAACGAAAAATCGCACCTATATTTGTTGGGTTTACCACATTTTCCAGCACTGCTACTCTGCAGGCATTTTGACAGATTTCCTCTACAGACGGAAGCTGACGCCGTTTCATGGCACATAGCATTCCTCTTGTCAGAGCAAAGCCTGTAAGCTTTACCAGCACATCATACTCTGCTGTATAAACCGGGGTTTCCGGAAACTGCGCCAGAATTTTCTTCGCCGCTCCTTCCAGGTCCTTATGCTCCACAAGAAAGGAAATCGGCTCATAGCCTGCATTGACTGCACGCTGAATTACCTTTGGACTTTCCGCTATAAAAAGCCCCGGCTTTGGTTCATAATATCTCAGCAGCTGTACCTCTGACAGGCTGGCATATAAGCCAAGCTCCGGCGTATTAAAGTCTTTTATTTCAATCCAATTAGTCATTTTTGCTCTCCTATTACCAGTCTGTCCACGCCGTTTTTTATATAAGCCTCCAAAACTTTTATATCCTTCAAAGCATCCATATCAATACCAAATAAAGAATTATATCTTCCCATCATATGCAAATGCTCCGGATACAAAAGTACATATTCCCTGCAGTATTCCGGACAGTTTTTTATCAGCTTCTGGCGACCTCTTTCACCATTTGCACAAACCGCAAATAACGGACAGTACTGCGACGTATTTGTCTGATAAAAAGGTATATGAAGACTGTTTTTTCCTATGGGAAACAACTGCGTATAACCACAGGTTTCCCATTCAAAGCGGCAGATTCTGTAGGTATTTCGCAGAAAGTTCCTATAAAACTGTGCATTCAGGCTATTTTCTTTAAATAATTTTTGATCACCTGTTTTATAGGAAATACGCGGATCCTTTTTTCGTTTATTAAGCAATGTGCCAAGGCAGGGAATCAGATTTTCCGTCTGATTTTTCAGGATTTCTGCCATTCCCCAGTCATTTACAACTACTTCAATCTGACAATTATGCAGACGGCACCACTTATCAATTTCACACAGTAAACGAGAAATAAAATCCAGTTTATATTCCCGTACATAAGAAAAAACAAGGGTTATTTTCAGGTGTTCTTTTACTGCCTTTTCCATCAGCTTAAACAACATATCCTGTTCCGGGAACAATAGGTGACAGAATTGATTCCCAATATACAAGCGTTCCGGTTTTCGTTCTGACTGCAAAAGCTTTTTACAAATACCAATACTGTTTTCGGCATATTTCTTGAGAAATTCTGCAAAAGAAAGCTGCAGATAATCAACATACATTTCCTTGCGATCCAGTTCTAATGCCAGCTCTGCATTCAGCTTCTCCCAATTTTCTTTCCCATCCGAAGCTGCTTCTGATGCAACAGCCTGCACCTCTTCATCCCAGATCTGGATCTGCGCTTCCAGACTCTTACACCTTACCTGATCCAGTTCCCCCGGATAACCAGTCATATTTTTTGCCAGCCCACTGTCATCCTCTTCCAGCTTTAAGTGAATATATCTGCTGTACTGTCTTAGCAGGCTCTGTACAGCCTGCTTATAGTCCGGCTGATCAACGAAAACCCAGAATTTTTCATAAAATTCAGATGGCTCATCAGTCTCTTTTTTTAGGTCATAGAAGGAAATCTTTACTTCATTATATTCGCCTTTTTCCAGATCATAAAAGCAGAGCCTGAACAGCTGCTGCGGAACTGTGTTTGTCTTGTCTTTTCCGGCTTTTGTATTCCCGGAAGCCATCATTTGGTTTTCCTTGCACAGTCGAAAACCAAAGCCGGTTTCATCTAATTTTGTAATCCTTATCTCCCGGTCTCCTGCAAATCCGGCAAGAAGACCGAACGGAATCATAGATACCATGTGTTACTCTGTCACTCTTTGCAGCATAATCTGATATGCCTCATATTCTCCTTTTGGCGCAGGAAGAAGCATGCCTGCTTCCATAAGAGCTGCACCAGCATAAACCTTTCCCGTTGTTTTTTCCAGGTAAAAAGCATCTTCAGCAAGTCCTCTTGGAGTTACATAAGCTGCCGCCGGATTTGCTTCTGCAGTTAATCTGACTACACTTACCAGTGCCTGATTCTGATCTTCAGACACTACCATCCATGCAGCAAAATCATCCTGAAACGGATCAGAAAGGCGGTAATAATTTCCCTCACGAATCAACTCCTGATGTTCCCGATATTTGGCGAGCTGCATGCGGATTTCTGCTTTTTCTTCCACACTTAAAAGTGCAGGATTCAGCTCATATCCAAAGGTTCCTGACATTGCCACAACGCCTCTTGTATGAAGGCTTGTCACTCTTCCGGTCTGATGATTTGGCACTGCAGATACATGAGATCCCATAGCTGCCACCGGATAGAAGAAGGAGGTTCCATACTGAATTCTGGTACGATTAATGGCATCTGTATTATCACTGCACCAGATCTGAGGAGTATAATACAGCATTCCTGCGTCAAATCTTCCACCGCCTCCGCTGCAGCCTTCAATCAAAATATTCGGATATTTTGAGGTGAGTTTTTCCAGAAAATCATATACGCCAACAACATAATCATAGGTTACATTAGAAGCATATACATCTGCCATACTACGGTTCATATCCCATTTTACATACTCAATATTTCCCTGATCCAGCACTGCACAAATCTGCTCAAAAACATGGTTGCGAACCTCTTTTCTTGAAAAATCAAGAAGCAGCTGATTTCTGGAACGAATTGGATTTCGTCCCGGAATGGTAATCGCCCAATCAGGATGTTTTCGATAAAGCTCGCTGTCTTCGTTTACCATTTCCGGCTCGATCCAGATGCCGAATTTTACTCCTTCTGCATTTACACGCTCAATCAGTTGGGAAAGAGTTCCCCCTAATTTCTCCTCATTTACACACCAGTCACCCAGAGAAGAGTTGTCATCATTTCGCTTTCCGAACCAGCCATCGTCCATAACAACCATGTCAATTCCCAGCTCTTTTGCCTGTTTTGCAAGCTCCACAATAGTATCTCCGGTAAAGTCAAAGTATGCAGCTTCCCAGCTATTGATCAGAATTGGACGATTTTCATGAACATATTTGCCCTGACAGATATGGTTCATAATACAGTGATGATACTGCTGGGAAAGTCTGGAAAAACCTTTGTTGGAGTATGACAAAATAACTTCCGGTGCTGTAAATTCAGCCCCTGGTGCAAGAGGATATGCAAACAGTTCATCCGTAAGGCCCATTTGAAGTCTGGTCTGATTATACTGATCCTTTTCTGCCTCACAAAGGAAATTCCCACTATACACAAGCAGCATTCCATAACAGCTTCCGCTATCCTCATTTGCATTTTTTTGCGCAAGGATCACACCTGGATTGTACTGGTGGCTGGAGGTTCCTCTGCGGCTTCCCAGGCGAATACTTCCATGAGAAACCGGTACTCTCTCCATATTTCTTTCCATAGCATGCCTTCCGTAAAATTTAATCAGGTCATAGTCTCCATGAAGGAAATCCAGACATGCAGACTGGGCTTTTCTGATAGTTACAGAAGCTTCCCCTGCATTTTTAACGATCACACTTCTTGTAATAATATCCTCTTTTTCCAGTACGCCGTAAAGGAGATGAATTTCCATATTTGTGTTTGGATCTGCCAGCAGAATTTCCAATGTTTCTGCTTCATTTTCCCTGGCACGTACTGCCGGAAGTCCGGATAAATTGTATTTTCCTTTTGTGATTTTATGACTTACATAAACTGGATCGCAGCACTGGGAGCCATCTGCATTTTCAATATTTAATGCAAAATTACGGAAGTCTCCGGTTCCAAGAGAAGGATATTCCTGTGGCAACGCATCCAGAGAATAGGTTCTGTCCATTTCTGCTGAATGCGGATTTCCGGAAAAGCCACGGTCTGCATAGCTGAGGAGATAGTCCATTTCTCCTGCTGTTCTGGCGCCGTAGTACAGATGAAGCAGGTAATCATGGATATCTGCCTGCATCTGATAGGTGGAATGAGCGGTATTAAGAGTGAAAATGCGGGTGGATTCGTTGAATGTGATTGACATGGATGGGGCCTCCTTTTTTAAGTCTATAATCTAATTTTTCAGTTCAGCTTTTACTTTAATTCATGTTTAGTATAACATACCAAAATAAACACTTAAATAGCAATCTTTTTCCTGTTTCATGGCTTTATAGTGTATTTTTGTTGTATAATGAAATATAATATCGCATTAAGATATATATTGTGCCTATCCATTGCCTTTGCATTCTCTGTTCTATACAATTCTACTGTTTTTTCCTCCAAATATCATACTGCCGTTGATTTTCTTCCACAATCTGGTCAATTCCTGCTGCTTTTAATTCCGAAAGGAATAAAGGAACTTCGATATTCGGATCTACAGAACCAGTTTCAATAATCCCAATGTATTTTTCCACAACCTGGTCTACCTGTGCAATCTGTATAGAAACATTTTCCGAATCAAATACATACCCCCAGGCTGGCGAAGTAAGGGAAATCTCATCGCTAAATTCTTTAACAATCTGGTTATGATTAATATCTCCAGGCACCCAGGTATATGCACAAAGACGGTTTCCATATACGCCTCCGTTTACATAATAAGGAATCGTACTAATATCCATTCCCTCCGGAAAATCAATCAATTTTCCATTTTCGTTTTCTTCCACTACAACATAAGATTCTCCCTCAATTCCGCGCTGTAATAAATTACTCACCGTACTGTCCGTATATAAAAGATTAAGAAACTCTATGACTTTTTTCGGCTTTTCACTGGTGACAGGAATACTCCACAAAACATTCTGACTTACATCTGTAGTACGAATTGCTTCCCTGGTAGGAATAAAAGTAACATCCAATTTGCTTTTTGAAGCATTTTCCACTTCTTCTCCTGGCACATTATGGAAAAACCAGCCCAGAATTTTATTGTCGCGCATCATAATATTCGAATCCATCTCAGAAATGCTGGTATTTGGATAGAAAAACCCAGCTTGATTCCAACGGTACATGCGTTTTGCAAACTGCATAAACTCTTTTGTTTCATAAAAATCAACTATTTTATTGCAGGCAGCAAGGGAAGCAGAAGTAATTTCTCCCTCCTGTCCAAGCATAAGAACACCGGTATTAATGTGACTGCCCAAAACATCAAAAGCAAATTCGGATTTTTCGAGAAGCCCCGCTCTGCTTGCCAGACTGCCTCCTATAATAAAGAAATCCCCTCCTTCTCCCTTTTTTACCCTTTTAAAAAATGCTTCCAGTTCATCAAATGTATAACATTTTCCATCTTCCAATTGAAAATCATACTTTTTCATCATGTCTGTACGGCAGATAAATCCATAACGCTGTCCTTCAGAATAAACTGGAGGAATTCCATAAAGCTGATTTTGATAATACCCGCCCTTCAATTGAACACCGCAAGCCTCTTTTACGCTTTGTCCATATTGACTAATCAAATCATCAAGCGGCAAAAGATAACCATTGGAAACCAGATTTGACATATGTCCATACAGTGCCAGACTTAAATCCAGTTTTTCTCCTGAAGAAACGGCCAGACTGGTTTCAAAAACAGGATTTTCCGTAGCCTTCAGCTGCACAGCAACACCAATAGCAGGTTCCGTAATCTGATTCAAAGCTTTTTCTACATCTTCAAATCCTGATAATGCGGAATTAGAGGAAGGCCATTGCATGATAAGCTCATAATTCTCAGAGTCAGCATAAACCTGAACAAAAAACACTTGTATACTAAAGAAAAACAGTAGAATCCCCATTGTCCAGGCACACTTCTTTGAAGTTAATAGCTTCGCAAGATCAGTCTTTATTTTCATGTGAATCCTCCTGCCTTTCTACATATTTTTGAGGCGAACATCCATAGAATTTTTTAAATGCCGTAGAAAAGTATGGATAATTAAGATAGCCTACTTTTTCTGCCACTGTATGCGCAGTAAGACCTGAATCTAAAAGAAGGCGCGCCGCCAAATGCATCCGTTCCTGTATAATATACTGTCCGATACTGGTTTCCTTTTCTTTTCTGAAAATACGATTCAAATAAATAGCATTCATATGACATTGATCTGCTAACTGGTTTACAGAAAGCTCTGTATCTTCCAGATGATTGTGGATATATCGAAGACACTCCTGAATCACAGCCTCACTATTCTTTTTGGTTCCCTGTATTTCATAAGCTTCCTGCTTTTGATTCTCAATCCAGCGTGCACCATATTGCTCCAGCTTTCGATTTGCCTGTTTCTGCTGAATGTTTGTAACCACCTTCGTAAGTACATGCTCTATCTCTTCTGCCCGTGCCGGCATAAGAATATAATCCAGGCAATTTAACTTCACAGCTTCCTGTGCATAAGAAAAATTAGCATGACAGGTAAGGAAAATACATTCAATTTCATATTCATGCTCTCGTACCCAATGCATAAGCTGAATTCCGTTTTCTCCAGGCATTTCAATGTCACAAAGCAGAATCTGAATATCCCCTTGCTTGATTTGCTCCCTGGCAGATGCAGCATCGTAAGCTGTGAAAACCTTATGGATGCCACATTTTTCCCAGCTAACGTCCTCACGAATCATATCAGCAGTCCATTTTTCATCATTTATAATCAAAACGTTCACTTAAATCCCCTCCAGTTCATAAGGAATGGAAATTGTAAAGGTAGTTCCCTCTCCCAGCTCAGACTCTACGGTAACTGATGCGCTTTTCCCATAAATATACTCAATCCTTCGAATAGAATTGCGAATTCCCAGATGTTCCTGATCTGTTTCTGTCCAGGAACGGTGGTTAATTTTTTCCACAAACTCAGCAGGCATTCCATTTCCATCATCACTGATTTCGAAAGTTACCCACCCATTTTCATAATGAGCTGCAAGCACGATATGTATACATTTGCCGGCAGAAAGTGCATGCTTTACTACGTTTTCGATGAAATTATGAATCAAAAGAGGAGGAACCCGAACCAGACGGATTTCCGGATCTATATCATAAATAATGGACAGACCATCCGGATAACGAATCTGGGTTACTTCCACATAGCCCTGAATCAGAGCCAGTTCCTTATCAAAAAGTTCTACATCATGATCGTTTCGAAACAGATAACGGAAATAATCAGAAAGATACAGAATTAGTTTCCGGGCCGCATTTACGCCGTCAGGTGCCTTCAAAAGGTAATACATAAGATTGAAGGTATTAAGCAAAAAATGAGGACGTATCTGAAGTTTCAGATTATCCAATTCAAGTTTATTTTTTTCCAGTTCTTTTTCCATGTTATCAATTCGCAGATTCTCCATGCCGGTAACCATTTCATTAAAACAATGATACGCTTCCTGAAATTCCGGTGTGCTGGCGGATTTCAAAATAGTATAAGTTCGATTTCCTGTCTTAATTTCATGAAAGCCTTTATTTAATTCATTCAAGGGTTGAATGACCAAACGACGCATATAAATATAAATAAGAGGAACCGCAATTACAAATAAAAAAGCTACCGCAATAAATATCTGATTCAAATACGGAAGTCCTCTGTAGCATTCTTTTTGGCTGACTTCCATGCTCAAAACAACATCCATACGGGAGGAAACAGAGCTTGCCAAAATGTGTTCCTTATCTGTATTTGGAGTATTCTCTGAAAAAAATATAGTTTGTGAATCGTATCTGCCCTGATGCTTCATTTCCGCCTGAACAGAGTCTAGATTAACAATTGCTCCATAATAAAAATTCTTTTCACTGGCAAGACGAATTAATAAATTCTGTCCATTAATAGAAGCCAGATGCCACTTATTATCGCAATTTCTGCTGTTATTGATGTATATCTGAAGACTTTCAGAATCTGTCAAATCAGACTTAAGAGCTAAGATACAATCGGTATGCTTACCTCCTGCAACCAGAAAATATCCGGAAATAATCTCTTCTCTTTCCATCTGATCAGAGAGCGTATTATGGCAACGATATTTCGCATTTTCATATTCAAAATCCGAAGAATAAGGACTCTTCAGGATAGTACATTCCAGATCATTATTCAGAAGCTCATATAAATACAAATCCGCTTTTTCTGTATGGAAATCAATGGTATTCATATAAACATCTGTAATATTTTTCATGCTTAACTGAATCTGCTGGGCATAGCGATTAAAAAGCTCAAGAGAAGTCAGAATAGAAATAATATTCAGAGGAAGTACCAGCAGAAGAATGATCCAGAAGATTTTTAATGTAACAGATTGCTTCTGAAAAATTTTATTTTTCACGAAATAATTCCTCCAATATGGTGTAATGTGGCTTCAATGTTGACTGATTTTCAACAAGAAACAGGTTTTAAATAAAAACGATATCTACAGTTTAACATCAACCTAATTATGCGTAAAGAGAAATAATATATGCCTGAAAATATACATATTCATCAGGAAAAGACGGTCAAAAAGACCGCCTTTTCAAGCAAAAATCTAATTATTTAAGCTATCTCAAATGTATAAGTACCTGAAGCCAATTCATATTGCGCACAGGTCTGTCCGTTGTGCTCGGTCATACCTGCAAAGACTGCACCTTCCGGAACAGTAATTGCGTTTGCTGCATCCTCTGTAATCGGCAAATATAAGGTTGCAGTTGTGTTTGCAGGAACCTCTGCTTTGTACTGAGTCATAGTGCCATCCTCAGACGCTTCCCATCCGCTGTAGATAGTTCCATAGGCAGATTCAAAGGTACCGTTTGCATAAGTGAAGCTGCCACCTGTTACTGGCTGAAGAATAAAGTGTTTGTAGCCAGGATTTTCTGAATCATACTTAATGCCAAGCTGGGAATCCATCATCCAGGAAGTAACAGCCCCCAATGAATAGTGGTTAAAGGAGTTCATTCCATTGTTTCCGCCAAAACCATTTTCTACCGTGTAGGAATTCCATCTTTCCCAGATACTGGTCGCACCATTTACAACCGGATACAGCCAGGATGCATAATCTGTACACTCAAGCATCTTATAAGCAATATCTGCATGTCCATTGTCAGAAAGAGCATTAAGCAGGTTCGGGGTTGCATTAAATCCGGTAGTCAGTGTATACGGTGTCAGATCAGAACCGTCATCTGCTTTTGGATTCTCAACTGTGTCAACGTAATTTTCCACAAAGCGTTCTTTATTCTCATCAGAAACCACACCATAGCTCAGAGGAGATGCATAAGATGCCTGTGTATGAATGATTGTACCATCCGCAGAGCAGGATTTTCCGGTTTCTGCATCAATATAAATGCGATTCCATGCTTCTTTTGCTGCATCATACATTGCACTATACTTCTCTGCTTTTTCCGTATTTCCAGTTGCAGAAGCCATCTGGGAAACAACATTCAGCGCCCATGTGTACATTGCATTTCCAAGCATCTGTCCATCTGTGGTTACAACAGAAAGATGATCGCAAAGGAATCCTGTCTGAGAGGTAAGTGCAGCTTCTTCCGTCTTTGCATCTTCTGCACCGTAAGTAAGCGGATTTGCCTCCAGATTTTCCATATATTTGTAAATGGCATCCATATTTTCATTCAAAATAGAAGTATCGCCATACTGCTCATACAGGAAATATGGAATAAACACGATGGCGCTGTTCCAGGTAATACCAAAGGACATTCCACTAATGTTTACCTCACCTGTTTCTGCATCATAAGATGGATAATTCGGTGAAGTATGGGTAGTCATACCGTCTTCACCCTGACTTGCACGAACGGTGTCCAGCCACTGGCGAAGGAACTGGTAAGTATTTGCATTATAGCTTCCTGCAAGTGCATATACGTTTGCATCGCCCATCCATCCCATACGCTCATTTCTCTGCGGGCAGTCTGTTGGAAGAGTAATGTAGTTGCTTGCCTCGGAATTCTGTCCATTTAAAAACAGTCTGTTTACAAGCTCATTAGAGCTATCGTAAGTTGCTGTATTATCAATAGAAGACAGAACCAGTGATTTCAGGTTTTCTGCCGGAAGTGCCTCGTCAAGTCCGGTGATTTCCAGGTAACGATATCCATGGAAAGTAAGATCCGGGGTAAAGGTCTGATCTCCATCTTTCATAGTATAGAAATCTGTGGTAAGAGCGGCACGGTAATTTTCCTGGAGAAGGTTTCCCGAAAGTTCACCGTATTCTTCCAGATCCGGATAAAGGATCTCCGCCACACGTATTATGATAGTTTCGCCTTCTTTTGCATATTGGGCAGGAATAGTAATTTGCGGAACAGCTGCCACATTTTCCCCGAAATCGTAAATATAGCTTCCGCTTCCTTCTTTTGTTTCTCCCACAAGAGTTGCATCCAATTCACGAATCACATGCACTTCTTCGTCTTTGCGGACAACCAGATTCTGATTAGCAAATGCTTTTCTGGTTTCAATAGCTTCTGCCGAGCGCCAGCCAGCTGCTTCTGCGTCGTAATCTGCTGTAGAAAAATCTTCTACCGCTGCATCTGCAGTTGCATCATAAGTCTCACCTTCAAAAATGGAAGCAGCCTTTACAGGACCTTCTCCATAATACTGCCATGTACTGTCATCAGAGGTAATCACATCTGTAGTACCATCTTCGTAAGTAATTACAAGGTTTGCAAGCAGAGCCTCTTTATCTCCATAGTAATTATAAATTTTATCATCATAGGTTTCTGCGTGTCCGGTCCACCAGCCCTCGCCCATAACAGCGCCCATGGCATTGGAACCGGAAGTAACGTAATCTGTCACATCATACACATTGTATCCAATCTCATCACGATATTCCATGGAACCCTGCTTGAACCACTCATCAGGTGCTACTTCCTGACCATTGATGTAAAAGTTTCCGATCCCCTGAAATGCAAGGTAAAGTCTTGCAGAAGCAATATTATCTTTTGCTTCAAATTCAGTACGCACATAAGGTTCCGCACCATAGGAAGGATCTGCGTAGAAAAGATTTCCATTCTCGCCGCCAGTAACAGTAATCGTATTTCCCTCTACTGCAATTCCATCTTTTCCATCCCAAATGCCATATGTAGCACCTGTCTCCTGGCCGAAAAGTGTTCCGGTTCCGTATCCTGGATTCTGAAGCTCAAAGTCTGTAAAAATAGCAGTTTCACCTGGGTCTGCTGCAAAGCCGATGCTATTTAAGTTCGGCACAGACATAACATCTGAATTTCCCCAATCAGCAAGAACAATATCAGCAGATGGAGTTTTCTCACCTGTGAACGCGTTTTCAGACTCACCTGTCATAACGGCAGTTCCGTCAATGGAAACTGTTAAAGTACAAGTTTTCACATCCAGCTCCAGTTCATGCTGTTCATTTTTGTTTTCAGCAGTAATCAGGTCATTTAAGTTTGTAGTAGGATTGTTCGCCAAATTGATTGTCATATATGGCTGATCCGGTGTATCTTCCTCAAAAAATCCAACACGATAAATATTGATAGCTGCGCCTTCTTCAGTACCTGCATTTGTTACATCCAGTTCTACACGGAAGTAATTTTCTCCTTCCAGCTGATACAGGTTGTAGAGTTTGTTGTTATAACGGAAATCATTTGCACCGAAAATTACAGATGCTTTATTAGATCCTTCTGGGATCTGTACTTTTGTAGTGATATCAAATAATGTAGTGCTTGCAGCATTTAAGGAAAGCTCATCTGCACCAATCCATTTTGCGCCGTTCCATGCATCCAGCTCTGTGCTCAGTTTAGATGTCTCAAATGTGGAATCGGATGTAATAGTGTTGCCTGCATTATCTTCTACAGTCAATGTCCAGTTGTAAATGGTGCATGGCTCCAGTGCTTCACCTTCGTATGCAATATCTAAGGATACATCGGATTCAACCTTTCCAGAATCCCATACCTGGGTTCCGTCTGCTTTGGTTACTACAATCTGGTAGCTTTTCTGTGCAGCGCCTGTTACGTCAGAGATCATCTGCCAGGAAAATACCGGGGTCTGGGTATCGATACCGATAGGTGCCTGTTTTCCTTCTGTCTCCAGATTTGTAAGAGCAGTGGATGTACTGGCAGTATTATCTTCAGCCAGAATACTTATTGGGGTACTTACCGTCATGGAAAGTGCCAGAACTGCTGCAGCTGCGCACGCCGCTTTTTTCTTTACGGAATTACGATTCATATTTTCCTCCTTCGAAATCGTTTTGATAAAATATTTTTATCACATCAAAAGAAAAAAGCCCATTAAAAAAACAAACTGAAGATTTCGATTTTGAAACTTATTTCCATGTTTTTTTACAAGTAAGAACGTAGTATAATATGATGATATCACAGAACTTCCACAGGAGATTTTCAGCATATGAACAACAACTTCCACATTTTCCCAAGCGAGAACTTCATTGATCTCTGCCTCTATCAATACGGACATGAAAAATGTGCCCCGGGGCATTTATTTGGTCCGGCGACACGGAATCATTATCTGTTTCATTATGTGCTTTCCGGAACAGGAACCCTGATGGCTGCTGATTCCAAGGGAGAAAACCACAGCTACCAGATTCGCAGTGGACAGGGCTTCATGATTTTTCCCGGCCAAATTACTACGTATATTGCAGACGTAAATGTACCCTGGGAATATGTGTGGGTGGAATTTGACGGACTGCGAACTACGGAAATTCTGAATGTCTGCGGCTTCTCTGCCGATTCTCCTGTTTATCGTACCCGTTCTGCTGAGCTGCGGGAAAAAATGGCCAAAGAGCTTTTGTATATTTCTGAGCATTCAGACCAGTCTGTGTTTCATCTGATGGGACATCTGTATCTTTTTCTGGATTTACTGGCGCAGTCAGCTCCTGCACCAAAGCCTGCTGTCAACAGCAAAATGAGTGATTATTATATCAAAGAAGCGATTAATTTTATTGAACAGAACTTCCAGAATGATATTTCTATCGAAGATGTTGCCGCTGTGTGCGGTATTAACAGAAGTTATCTGGGACGAATTTTCCGCACCAGTACCGGCCGTTCCCCACAGGAGTTTCTGATCAGCTACCGCATGACAAAAGCGGCTGAGCTTCTGAAGCTGACGACTCTCTCTGTAAGTGATATCGGCTGCGCCGTAGGGTACGAAAACCCTCTCCATTTTTCACGGGCGTTTAAAAATGTGTATGGGGTTTCACCCAGAGAGTGGAGGAATTTGCATAAGTGAAAATAACGGGTATCACCGTTTCCAGGGATACCCGTTGGTTTTGTTTCTTTTATCCAATTACTTCATACTGCATCATCTCATATTTCAGCTTTGTGCCTTCTTTGATTTCTGCCGGCAGAAGTGCACGGGCTACCAGTTTAAGTTCCGGGGAATCTGCATCGGTTCGGCGCAGATTCGCATAATCTCCATCTATGGAAACCACCTCATAATACCAGGTTTCTAATATCATTTTCCTAATTCCTCCTGTTCTGCTGCCATCTCTGCGTTAATAGTATCTTCACTTGCAGCCATTGCCTGTAAGGTCATGGTCAGAAGCTTCTCCAAATCCCAGCCAAGCTGCTGTGCGCCTCTTTCGATTACCTCACGGGAGCATCCGGCAGCAAAGCCTTTGCTCTTGTATTTTTTCTTGAGAGATTTCAGCTCCATATCCTTGGTACTCTTAGATGGGCGCATCAGTGCTGCTGCCCAGATAAGTCCGGTAAGCTCGTCTGCTGCAAAAAGTACTTTTTCCATCTCGTGCTCCGGTTCAACATCAAGAGTTGTTCCACAACCAACGGTAATGCCATATCCATGAGATACAACTGCATGAATCACATCCTCGCCTACTCCGGCTTCACGAAGCATTTCAGGCGCTTTCAGGCAATGCTCTTCTGGGTAAAGTTCAAAATCAATATCGTGAAGAAGTCCCACGATTCCCCAGTATTCTGCGTCGGCACCATAGCCAAGCTCATTGGCATACCATTTCATAACAGCTTCTACAGTCAGGGCATGCTGAATATGAAATGGATCTTTGTTGTATTTTTTCAGTAATTTAAATGCCTCATCTCTTGCAATTGTTTCCATCTTCTGTCTCTCCTTTATGTCTGTTGTTCTTAATCTCTCATATGATTTCAAAGCACTTTCACTTCGGCATCATTTTGTACCGACTAATTTTCGCTTCATAGCGAAACGCAAATTTACATTGGACAGCGGTTTCTTCCTGGCATGTCCTCGCCTTTTACGTATCTGGCATTGAACTCCATGTTGATCTGACGGAGTTCCTTTTTGCCTTCAATGTAATCCTGATACATTTCTGCAAGTCCGGCCATGCAGCCATCACAGTTTGCCTCTATGTTTCCCAGGGATTCTGCAACTATTTTTTCCCGCTCCTCGCGGGTTGTCTCTGAAATTAAATATCCAGCCATCTTATACCTCCAAAATAACAGCTCTGTATTATTTTTACCACTATACAACATTAAAGTGAATTTGTACATAAGTTTCTTTTATTTCATTCACACAATTCCGGCAATATTAAAATAAGAGAAAGAATCTCTTCAGACCCTTCCTCTTAAATAAACTTTCCTGTTATCTGCAAGCGACACGGCACTTGTACCACGCACGCCTGCAAACCCTTTTATAAATTATTTCAGGATTTCATCCTTCTTATTCAGCAGTGCCTCGCAAGCTGCGCATGCAGGGCAATCACAGTATTTCTCGCCTGCTTCCTTGCGCTCTTTCGCATGAATCAGGACGTTCTTAACGCCATCTGCGCCAAATACTTTTGCACCCATATCAGACTCTGCGAAAGCAATCAGCCCGTCGATCGGCATGATGTCTGCTTCCAGCTCTGCAACATAAGCTTTAGCAGCCTCTGCTTCTCCCTCTTTTCCAACAGCATCCAGATAATTCTGAGCTGCCTCTTTGATTTCCTTGCAAGCTGACGGTGCTGCCAGCAGATCAGCGGTTAATTCCTGAATTGTTTTTCCCATAGTAAAATCCCCTTTCTGCGATATCGTATTTTCAACATTCCGGGAGAACTTTTCTCCTGGAGCGTGCCCTCAAAAGGCTTTCTGCTAGATGTGCGTGACACTTTGCGAGAATGATTTTTCAAATACATTCTAATTTTATTATAGCTTACTCCTTTGAAAAATCAACGTTAAAGTCGGTAATATGAGGAAGCTGATATTTACGGATTCCTTCAAAACCGGACAGTGCCAGGAGCAACAGCAAATCTCGCTGGGGGCCTTTCCAGGTTTCGGTGTGTTCGTACCATTCGTGGATGGTATGTTCGCCGCCGCCTTTGCCGCCCCAGCCCACAGTAATTGCTGGAATTCCAAGGCTGATGGGAATGTTTGCATCGGTGCTTGCGGCGCCTATGTAGAGGGTTTCCATACCAATCACCTGGTTAGCAACGTTGGCTGCCTGTACGATTTGGCATTGTTTTTCCTGGGTTCCGGCAGGGCGTTTGCCTTTTTGTTCAAAGGTAACAGTAATGCAATCAGAGTCATTAATTCCAAGTCCCCAGCGTGCATTCTCTTCCTCCACGGCTTCCTCTACCGCCTTATGGAACTTAGCGGAAAGTTCCGCTAACGCATTTGCATCCAGAGACCGCATATCTACCAGCATAGACGATTCCTCTGCGATTACATTCACAGAAGAGCCACCGTTTACTACGCCCACGGTGAATGTAGTTTTTGGGGCTGATGGAACCTGAAAATCGTTGATTTTGGCGATTGCGCGTCCCATTGCGTGGATGGGGCTTGGAATGCCGAAGTCGGTGTAGCTATGCCCGCCCGTACCGTGGAACGTTACCAGGTAGCGCTCACTTCCTACTGCCTGATAAATAATCCCCGAGGTATTTTTATCATCAATAGAAATAAATCCATCAAATGGATGACGTGCACTCCCAGCAACACCAAAAACATGCTTCGTCCTCCGCAAATCTCCCAGTCCCTCTTCACACACATTCGCACAAAAAACAATATCTCCCTCGCCACGGATTCCTACGGCATTCATTGCTCTTGCGATGCTAAGAAGTTCTGCCACAGCTCTTGTATCATCTCCGATTCCCGGACAGCTGTAGCGGTTTCCATCCTGCTTCAGCGTCAGGTCTGTTTCCATCGGGAAAACTGTATCAGTGTGTCCTGCAAGCACGATACGAGGACCATTTCCGTTTCCCTTTCGGACACCCAGAACATTTCCCACCGCATCAATGTGCACATCTTCAAGACCAGCCTCCTGCATCTTACCAAAAACATATTCTGCTTTCTTCTCTTCCTGATAAGAGGGCGCCGGAATCTGGCACATTTCCAGAGTTTCCTGCAACGTCCTCTTGTCGTCCTTTTCTAAAAACCTAAATGCTTCCTGAACCGTCTTGCATCTTAATAACTCTTTCATGATAGTGATTGCTCCTTACCTGCCGTATCCTTGCTACAGCCGCTCCAACAGCTGCTGTAATTCCTCATAGCTGCTGATGTTGTTGGACTCTCTGCGAAGTCCGGCACTATGAGGCATTCCGGCTGTATACCATGCCACATGCTTCCGCATTTCACGAATTCCGATAAATTCGCCCTTCATCTGGATTTGCGCCCTCGCATGCTTCAGAATTGTTTCCTTAATCTCATCCAGCGTCGGTCTTTGCAGTTCTTCGCCCGTTGCAAAGTAGTGATTCATTTCCCGGAAGATCCAGGGATTTCCCTCAACAGCCCTTCCGATCATTACAGCATCACAGCCGGTCTGGCAAAACAAAGCCTCTGCCTTTTTTGGAGAATCCACATCTCCATTCCCAATTACCGGAATAGACACTGCTTCTTTGATCCTGGCGATAGTTTCCCAGTCTGCGGTTCCGGAATAATACTGCTGCCTTGTCCGTCCGTGAACTGCAATCGCGGCTGCTCCGGCATCCTCAATGCGTTTCACAATATCAATAATATCAACAGGCTCTTTCTCAAAACCAATGCGCACCTTCACAGTAAGAGGCTTACTGATTGCAGAAGACACGCTTTTCACAATATCTGCGATCAACTCCGGGTTCTTCAAAAGTGCAGATCCCTCTCCGTTATTTACCACCTTAGGTACCGGGCATCCCATATTGATATCCAGAATATCAAATGGCTCCTCTTCAATCTCCTTTGCCACCTCTGCCATCAGCTGTGGCTCACTTCCAAATAGCTGAAGAGAAATGGGATGCTCCACAGGATCTATTTTCATAAGCTCCCTGGTATTCTTGTTCTTATAGGAAATTGCCTTGGCACTGATCATCTCCATACAGAGAAGCCCAGCTCCCTGTTCCTTACACAGTCTGCGAAAAGCAAGATCTGTCACCCCTGCCATAGGAGCAAGAACAAAACGATTAGGAATCTCTACATTTCCAATTTTCCATGACATTTTTTCAGGAATTTTATGCATGGTATTCCCATTTTTCAAGTTACTGTCTAAATTACTATTCATATTAACCTTTATGTTCTGTCTTATTTTTCTTCCACATCTTCTCCCAGGAAAAATACCCGGTAATACATTTCCAGGGATTCCAGAAGCTCCTGTTTTTCCTGGCGAAGCTGTTTAATCTTCAATGCCCCACCGATATCATCATAAAAGCCATCTGCTTCAGCCGCTTCTGTCTTAAACTGAAGATCGCCCTGATTATCAAACTCCAGAGTAAAGATTCCTCCGATCTCTTCTGTATAGAGTACACACATAATCTGAAGCTCTTTCTTCACATGATCCGGCAGAGAATTAAAGTCTTTATTAAAATAATATTTCTGCTCATAAGCACTTGCACCGCAAAGCACTACATTATCCTGATACAAATAGATACCACCTTTCGTTTATTTTACACGTAGCTGTACAAGCCTCGCACAGAAACCTCTCCTGCGCTGACTTCCACTACTGTTCCATCCGTTTTTTCCACAAGCAGCTCCCCGCTGTCGGTGATTCCCCTGGCAATTCCTTCATAAGGCTCCTTCGCCAGCACACGGACAGGCTGATTATAATTGGCCAGAATACTTTCATACTCAGCTTTGAGTCCACTGAGATTACAGGTTGCTGCAAATTTTTCATAATAATTTTCAAAGGCTTCCATTACAAGTCCCGGAATCTGGCTTCTGTCAAACTCTCTTCCACTTTCCAGATAAAGAGAAGTGGCTTTATCTTCCATTTCTGCAGGAAACTCTCTGATATTTACATTAATTCCCACGCCTATGACCGCATAATCGATTTTTCCATCACGAACTCCCATTTCAGTGAGAATCCCGCATATCTTTTTGTGGGAAACCACCACATCATTGGGCCACTTAATGCTTACCTCAAAGCCAAGCAGCTTCACAGCTTTCGCCACTGCCATACCCATTACCAGCGTCAGCATAGGTGCATACTGAGGCTCAAACTCCGGTCTCAAAAGAATACTCATCATTACGGAGGTTCCTTCCGGTACCTCCCAGGAGCGTCCAAGACGTCCTCTTCCTGCAGACTGAAATTCTGCAAGGGCAAGCGTTCCCTGCGGTGCGCCTTCTTTGGCAAGGCGCTTGATCCACAAATTTGTAGAATCCGTTTCTTTTGCAAAATGGACGGTTTTGCCCGCCCATTTTGTGTGTATCTGATCTGAAATTGTATTTTCGTTGTAAGCAAACATTATCTTGTCTCCGGCTCTCCTAAAGTAGCAACCATAACTGCTTTGATTGTATGCATACGGTTCTCTGCCTCATCAAATACCTTGGAAGCTGGGGACTCAAATACTTCGTCCGTTACTTCCATATCGGTAAGGTTGAAGCGCTCGCCCATCTCTTTGCCGATCTTGGTCTTAAGGTCATGGAATGCAGGCAGGCAGTGAAGGAAGATTGCTTTCTCACCAGCGTTCTTCATAACTGCGGAAGTTACCTTGTAAGGTGTCAGGTCATGGATTCTCTCTTCCCATACTGCATCCGGCTCGCCCATGGATACCCATACATCTGTGTAAATAACATCTGCATCCTTGGTTCCAGCCTCCACATCCTCAGTAAGAGTGATGGTTGCGCCAGACTGTGCAGCGTACTCCTGGCACTGTGCTACAAGCTCCTCATTCGGGAAATATTTCTTGCTTGTGCATGCTACGAAATGCATTCCAAGCTTGGAGCATGCTACCATCAGGGAGTTGCCCATGTTGTAGCGGGCATCCCCCATGTATACCAGCTTAATGCCCTTCAGGTATCCGAAATGCTCACGGATAGTCAGCATATCAGCAAGCATCTGAGTAGGATGATACTCATTTGTCAGACCGTTCCAAACCGGAACACCTGCGTATTTGGCAAGCTCTTCTACGATGTCCTGGCCAAATCCGCGGTACTCAATACCGTCATACATTCTTCCAAGAACTCTTGCAGTATCTGCAATGCTCTCTTTCTTGCCGATCTGGGAACCTGTTGGATCCAGATAGGTGCTTCCCATTCCAAGGTCATGAGCTGCAACCTCGAAGGAGCAGCGTGTTCTTGTGCTGGTTTTTTCAAAGATCAGGGCAATGTTTTTGCCTTTGTAATACTCAGTCAGCTCGCCAGCTTTTTTCTTTGCCTTTAAATCAGCGGATAAATCAAGAAGATACAGAATTTCCTCTGGTGTAAAGTCTTTCAGTGTCAAAAAATTTCTGCCTTTTAAGTTCATAATAATTCTCCTCTTTTGTTTATTCTTCAGTCTTCTTCTCATCCACTACAACTTCCTTCAAAGAAGCTGCAAGGCCCGCCAGGTTCTGAATCTCGGACGGGATAATGATCTTGGTAGACTTGCCGTCTGCCACTTTTGCAAGTGCCTCGAAGCTCTTCAGGGTAAGGACTGCACTGTCTGCTCCGGCTTCCTTAATCATGCGAAGACCTTCTGCATTTGCCTTCTGAACCTTCAGAACAGCCTCTGCCTGACCTTCAGCTTCCTTGATCATGCGCTCCTTCTGCGCCTCTGCACGAAGAATTGCAGCCTGCTTTTCGGCCTCTGCGTCAAGAATGGCTGATTCCTTTTTACCTTCTGCTACAAGAATAGTAGACTTCTTCTCACCCTCTGCAATAAGTATAGCTTCTCGTCTCTCACGCTCTGCCTTCATCTGCTTCTCCATTGCTTCCTGGATCGCAGCTGGCGGAATGATGTTCTTAAGCTCTACACGGTTTACCTTGATTCCCCACGGATCTGTGGCTACATCAAGTGACGCGCGCATCTTGGTATTGATAACCTCACGGGAAGTCAGTGTTTCATCCAGTTCCATATCACCGATGATGTTACGCAGAGTAGTAGCGGAAAGATTCTCGATCGCCATGATCGGGTTCTCTACGCCATAAGCATAAAGCTTCGGGTCTGTGATCTGGAAAAATACAACGGTATCGATCTGCATGGTTACGTTATCTTTGGTGATAACCGGCTGAGGCGGGAAATCAACAACCTGCTCTTTCAGGTTAACCTTCCTTGCCACACGCTCAACAAATGGGAGCTTAAAGTGTACGCCAGTTCCCCATGTTGCCTGATAAGCGCCTAAGCGCTCAAGTACGATCGCATATGCCTGAGGTACGATACGAATGCAAGATGCAAGGATCCATAACACCAGAATAATGACGATCAATAAAACTATCACTTTTCCCATATTTCCGCCTCCTGTTTTTATTTAGGCTCCACGATCAATCTGACGCCATGAACCGCCTTGATCGTTACTACAGTGTCAACCGGAATTGTTTTGGTATCATCGGATGTCCGGGCCATCCATTCAATATCATTAATGCGGACCTGTCCGGTCTGTGCCAGATTGTCGATTTTTTGAATCACAACAGCTGTTTTGCCCAGAAGACTATCCACATTTGTTTTCTCTGTGTTCTTATTCATAAGCTTCATGGCTACCGGTCTTGTGAAAATCAGAAGCACAAGAGAAACACCAAAAAACAGAAGAAGCTGAGGCACAATTCCAACTCCAATACCAGATGCAATGGCAGCTGCCAATGCGCCGCCGGCAAACCAGATGGTAGTAAGCGCCGTAGTAAGCCCTTCAATGACCAAAAGCACTGCCAGAATTCCCAGCCATATGATTGGTTCCATAAGACTCCCCCTTTTTATCGTCTCTGCCTTGCTGCTTCATACATCAGTATTCCTGCTGCCATAGCTGCATTAAGAGATTCCACTTTTCCACACATTGGAATACGGATAAGGCAATCCGCTGCTTCTGCCGCTTCTTCTGTCAGCCCGTTTCCTTCATTTCCAATCAGAAAAGCAGTGCCGCCCTGATAATTTTCCTGATCATAGGAATTTTTCCCTTTCAGATGGGCAGCAAAGGTACGGATTCCTTTTTGCTTCAGTTCTGCTTTTAATGATACCACATCCTCCACATATAGAAAAGGCATTCTGTAAACAGATCCCATAGTGGAACGAATGACTTTTGGATTTGTGATATCCACACATGTCTTTGTGAGAAAAACTCCGGATACTCCGGCTCCTTCTCCGGTTCTGAAAATAGTCCCCGCATTTCCCGGATCCTGCAGATCCTCCAAGATCATAATAAGAGGAGAGTCTCCCCTTAGGATATCCTGTATTGTCCACACAGGCTTTCTCAGCACAGTAAGAATTCCCTGCGGGGTTTTGGTATCACACATCTGACGAAAAACATGATCTGCTACAATCTCTGCTTTTCCCTCAGGCAGCATGCTTATCTGCTCCATTAATGAACTATCCGAAGTCAGGGATTCCGTTACATAGACTTTAGAAATCCAATCCCTGGGAGCCTCCCCGAACATTTTCCGTCCTTCTGCTACAAATAACCCCTGCTCTCTGCGGGCTTTTGCTTTCTGATTCAGCTGTATAATGTTTTTTACCTGTGTATTGCTCGCACTGGTTATCATAAATTATCCTCTGATGCTGGTACAATGAGCCTTAAATACCAAACCTATTGATTTATCTTAATTTTCATCATACCCGGTTGTTAGTTTTATTTAAATCATATGGTACGTTTCACCCGGTTCAGATCCTGATTTTTTCCGGCTGCAACCAAAACACATCCTTCTTTCAGTTTCTCTGCGGGATCTATGTTTACATTCACTTCGTCGCCAAGCTTCACAGCCACTACATTGATTTTATATTTCTCCCGGATTTTCAGCTCCGCCAGACTTTTCCCTGCCCAATCCGCCGGTATACGGAATTCAGCCATACTGAACTCTGATGATAACTCAAAAATATCTTCAAAACCATTGGAGGTCAGATTTCGTGCTACTCGAAGTCCCATGGAACGCTCCGGATAAATCACCTGATCGGCCCCGATTTTTTCCAGAATACGTCCATGAAGCGTATTCATAGCCTTGGAAACAACACAGGGAACGCCTAAATCCTTAGCCTGCATTGTTGCAGTAATACTGGCTTCCATATTTTCTGCAACAGCAACAATTGCCACATCCACATTCTGTACTCCAAGAGACTTCAGTATATCTGGTTCACGCACATCTGCCCGTACCGCATAGGTAACAGTCTCCGCAATCTCCTGAATATTTTCATCCTTATCATCGATTGCCAGCACATCATAATCTGCATTCGCCAGTTCTCTGGCAAGTGTCATTCCAAACTGCCCTAATCCGATTACTGCAAAAGATTTTGCTTTCATGGTCTGCCCTCATGTTTTCATAGTATAAATGCTTTTTAATGATTTTATTTTCTGGTTATCCAATCATAATATTTTCTTCTGCCAGATGTACCTTCTCAGATTTCTTCTGTGCACGAGATACAACAGCTGCACCTAATGTCAGCGGACCGATTCTTCCAATGTACATGGTAAAAATCACAATCCACTTGGCTGGTGTATTCAATACAGAAGTCAAACCTCTGGAAAGTCCTACCGTTCCCACTGCTGATGTCAGTTCATAAAGTACATCAATAAACGGAGCATCAGGCATTACTGCAAAAAATGCCAACAGGGAAACAAACAAAACACTCACTGCCATTCCTGCGACCACAAGTGCTGAACGGACATAGCTGCTTCGAATTTTGCGACCACAGACCTCCACATCCTTCTTTCCGCGAAGGTTCGTTATAATGCTCAGCACCAGAACTGCAAGAGTTGTCGTCTTTATACCACCTGCTGTTCCCATCGGAGAACCTCCAATCAGCATAAGAAACAGACAAAGCATTGCAGTTCCATTGGTAAACGCAGCCTGATCAACTGTAAAAAATCCTGCGGTTCTGGTTGTTACAGCCTGGAACAGCGAAGCCATCAGTTTTTGTCCCAATGTGAGTTTTCCTATTGAAGCCGGATTGTCATATTCAAACAGAAAAATCAGGAAGGTTCCTCCCACCAATAAAATGCCGGTGGTCACAAGCACGATCTTGCTCTGTAAATGAAGTGTTCTGTAGAATCTGCCAAAGGAAAGCTTTTTCTGAAAAATCAGCTTAAAACGTTTTCCCAAATCCCACCACACTGTAAAACCAAGCCCGGAGGCAATGATCAAACTGATGGTAGTAAAATTCAGCAACGGATTCGTCACATAATCAGCCAGACTATTATCTCCCAACAGATCAATTCCTGCATTACAGAATGCAGAAACCGCAGTAAATACAGCCTGACCGGCGCCCTTCACCAAACCAACTCTGGGAATAAAATAAATCCCATAGCTAATTGCTCCGATTCCTTCTGCTGCAAACACACACAGTACAACTTTCCGTACAACCTTTACAAGACCTGACATCTGCTCCAGATTATAGGATTCCTGGATCATTCGACGGTTTTTCATGCTAATTTTCTTATTTAAATAAATGAAAATCACACTTGCCAGCGCAATCAAACCAATTCCGCCAATCTGTATCAGCAGCAAGATTACCAGCTTGCCGATTAAGCTCCAGTGGGTAGCTGTGACTACAGTTACCAAACCGGTAACACATACGCATGTAGTTGCTGTAAACATGGCATCTGAAAATGATGTGGTTTGTCCCGGTGCTGTACACAATGGCAGCCACAAAATTAATCCGCCTACAAAAATTACCCCCGCAAAGCTGAGGGTAATTATTTGTGCTGTATTCAGTTTATGCAATTTATATTGCAGATTTTGAATAAACATAAAATTCCTTTATTATTTCTTATAGTTATGAGAAAGGGACTCACAAACTTCCCACATATATGGAGTTACGCTCTTCTCCATTGCAAGAGCTTCGTTAATATCAAAATCAACGAAATCGCCATGACGATAACCAACGACACGGCTCTTCTTGCCCTCAAGAAGAAGGTCTACTGCCATAGCACCCATCATAGATGCATATACACGGTCTTTACAGGTCGGGCTTCCACCACGCTGCATGTGACCAAGAATTGTCGCACGTGTCTCAATTCCTGTAGCAGCCTCGATACGCATTGCCATAGCCTGTGAATGGCCAATACCTTCTGCATTGATAATAATATGATGCTTCTTACCCATCTTACGGCTTTCAATAATGTTATTGATCAGCTTCTGCTCATCATAGTCATATTTCTCAGGAATAAGAACATCCTCAGCTCCGTTGGCAATACCGCACCACAGTGCAAGCCATCCGGCGCCACGTCCCATAACCTCGATGATACTGCATCTCTCATGAGAAGTAGATGTATCACGAACCTTATCAATTGCTTCCATAGCAGTGTTAACAGCGGTATCAAAACCAATAGTATACTCTGTACATGCAATATCAAGGTCGATGGTTCCTGGAATACCAATTGTATTGATTCCAAGATTTGCAAGCTTCTGAGCTCCGGCAAAGGAACCGTCTCCACCAATTACTACAAGTCCGTCAATACCATGCTTACGGCAGATTTCTGCACCACGCTGCTGTCCTTCCGGTGTACGGAATTCCGCGCATCTTGCAGTGTAAAGAATTGTACCGCCGCGCTCGATTGTGTCAGATACATCTCTTGCTGACATATCGATGATTTCTTCACTTAAAAGGCCATTATAACCTTTCTGGATACCTTTTACTTTAAGTCCGTTGGAAAGTCCACGTCTTACAACTGCACGAATTGCAGCATTCATTCCAGGAGCGTCACCGCCGCTGGTAAGGACACCAATGGTCTTAATCTTGTTTTCTGCCATAATAATCTCCTCCATCTTATGAATCGTCGTGAGCTGTGTCTCCATTTTCATTGGAAACGCCCTCATTTTTCTATACACATATTCAGCATTAAGTTTATAGCATTTTCAAAGGTTTTTCAAGACTCTTTCAACAACTTTAACATTGTTATTTCCATATTTTTTACACATCTGGGCAAGCCAGTCATCCTGCACATTCACATGGTATGCTGCGGACAGTTTTTTCATCGCTTTTACGTCTTTTAAATAGACAATAACACTGTCCGTTCCCTGGGACTTTCGCAGATCCTCCAACAGTTCTTTTTCCTTCTGGCTGTAGTCTGCCTTGCTCTCAAACTGGATCCACAGTTCTTTTGGAATATCGGAAAAAGCGCGGACTTTTTCGAGAATCAGCTTGCTGGCTTTATCTTCCTCTGCTGATACACGCCCCTGAATAAAAACACGTGCATCCTCATTGATCATGTTCTGCCATTTCTCATAGTCTCTTGGAAAAACCATAACCTCTACAGTTCCAAGCAGATCTTCTACCGTAAGAAATGCCATGACTTTATTGGTCTTGGTGTACTTGATGTTTTTCTCCACGATCATGCCGCCGATGATAACCTTCTGGTTGTCTCTCACATGATTTTCATCTTCTTCATCCTCGTCTGTCGGCTGGAAATCTATGGTTCTGGCGGAGATCATTTTCTCCATCATATTGCGGTAACGCTCCAGAGGATGACCGCTTAAGTAAATTCCAAGAACCTCTTTCTCGTAGGCAAGAATGGTTTCTTTATCGTACTCTTCCACATTTGGCATGCGGATCTCAAACTCTTTTTTGTCCTCTTCGCTTGCAATGTCAAACAGGCTGAGCTGGCCTGCCATGGACTGCTTTTTGTTACGGGAAATGTCATCTACGATCTGACCGAAAACAATCATTTTCTGGTGGCGGTTTCCGTCCAGGCAGTCCAATGCACCTGCCTTGATAAAGTTCTCAAGGGCACGTTTATTAACCGCCTCTATATTGCGCTCAATAAAATTTTTCAGGGAAAGATACTCTCCATGTTCCTTTCGCTCTGCAACAATGGCATCAATTACCGGGCGGCCCACGCTTTTGATTGCGGAAAGAGCGTAACGGATAGAACCGTCTGATACGGAAAATCCATATTCTCCACTGTTAATATCTGGCGGCAGAATCGGGATGCCCATCTGACGGCAAACCTGAATATATTCCGCAACCTTGGTTGGAACGTCAATAACAGAGGTCATCAGAGCTGCCATATATTCTACCGGATAATAATATTTCAGGAAAGCAGTCTGATAGGTTACATACGCATATGCCGCCGCATGAGATTTGTTAAAAGCGTACTGGGCGAAATCAATCATCTCGTCATAAATTTTGTTAGCCACTTTTTCATCAATTCCGTTTTTAATGCAGCCGGGAACTCCCTCTTCTTCATTTCCGTAAACAAATGCCTGACGCTCTTTTTCCATGACATCCAGTTTCTTCTTGGACATGGCACGGCGCAAAAGATCGCTTCGCCCCAGGGTAAAGCCGCCAAGGCTCTGCACGATCTGCATTACCTGCTCCTGATAAACGATACAGCCATGGGTCGCCTTCAGAATCGGCTCCAATTGCGGACAATCATAATGGATTGTATCCGGTCGGTTCTTTCCTCTGATGTATTGAGGAATAAAATCCATAGGACCCGGACGGTACAGGGAAATTCCGGCGATTACATCCTCCAGGCTATGGGGCTTTAGTTCCTTCATGAACCCTTTCATTCCCCCACTCTCCAGCTGGAACACGCCATCTGTGCGTCCGGTTCCCAGAGAGTCCAGTACTTTCTGGTCATTGTAATCTATTTTTTGCATATCCAGAGATATGCCGTAATTTTTCTTAACATTTTTTACTGCGTTGTTAATAACAGTCAGGGTACGAAGCCCCAAAAAGTCCATCTTCAGAAGACCAAGCTCTTCCAGAGTGGTCATTGTAAACTGGGTCACGATAGTTCCGTCCTGGGCACGGGAAAGAGGAACATACTCGGAAACATCCTTCTGGCTGATTACAACTCCTGCTGCATGCATGGAGGTGTGTCTTGGAAGTCCCTCAAGACGTTTTGCCATATCAATGAGATGATGAATATCCGGCTGCTCGTCGTATGCCTTTTTCATCTCCGGATTTACTTCCATAGCCTTGTTAATAGTGACTACTTTCACACCCGGAATCTTAGTTGGGACCATTTTGGCAATGGTATCTACCTGTGCATATGGCATATCAAGGACACGTCCCACATCACGGATAACTCCCCGGGCTGCCAGGGTACCGAAGGTAACAATCTGAACCACACAGTCTTTGCCGTATTTGCGCACAACGTAATCGATTACTTCCTGTCTTCGCTCAAATCCGAAATCCACATCAATATCAGGCATAGATACACGTTCCGGATTCAGGAAACGCTCAAACAGAAGGTCATATTTGATGGGATCCAGCAAAGTGATTCCCAATGTGTACGCTACAATACTCCCTGCAGCAGAGCCTCGTCCCGGTCCTACCTCGATCCCGTTCTGCCTTGCATAATGGATGAAATCCCATACAATCAGGAAATAATCTACGTATCCCATATTTTGAATGGTGGAAAGCTCGTACTCCAGACGTTCCCGAAGTTTTGGGATAACCGGATTGTAAAGTCTATCCAGGCCTTCGAAACAGAGCTTGTTCAGGTATTCCCAGGAAGTATAACCATCTGGCACGTCAAAGCGCGGCAGCTTGGTAACACCAAATTCAATTTCCACATGGCATCGCTGTGCGATCTTATGAGTATTCTCCAGTGCTTCCAGTGCATATGGAAAAAGAGCTGCCATCTCTTCTTCTGATTTCACATAATATTGTCCGCCTTCATAACGCATACGGTCAGTGTCAGACAATTTCTTTCCTGTCTGCAGACAGAGAAGAATATCATGAGGATCTGCATCCTCTGCATAGGTATAGTGGATATCGTTGGTGGCAACCAGATCGATTCCTGTTTCCTGATGCATGCGAAGCAGCTGCTGGTTTACATTCTGCTGTTCCGGGATGCCGTGATCCTGAAGTTCCAGGAAAAAGTTCCCCTTACCAAAGATGTCCTGGTAACGAAGTGCGGCCTTCTTAGCATCCTCATAAAGACCTCTGTTAATAAAACGAGCTACTTCACCAGCGAGGCAGGCGCTTAATGCAATCAGTCCTTCATGGTATTCCTGAAGAAGCTCCAGGTCTACACGCGGCTTATAATAAAAGCCTTCTTTAAAGCTCTTTGACACAATTTTCATAAGATTCTGGTAGCCCTTGTTATTCTCTGCCAGAAGTACCAGATGATAATAGCGGTCGTCGCCGCTGCCAATTTCCCTGTCAAAGCGGGAGCCCGGAGCAACGTAAACCTCGCAGCCCAGAATCGGATTAATTCCTGCGGCACGGGCAGCACGGTAAAAATCGATGATTCCGTACATAACGCCATGATCAGTAATGGCGGCACTGTCCATCCCAAGCTCTTTCACACGGGCAACGTATTCTTTTATTTTGTTGGAACCGTCCAGCAGACTGTATTCTGTATGGACGTGAAGGTGCGTAAATGCCATTTGTTATCTCCTTTTGTTAAAAACAAAATGGGAAAAAATTGCATACCCCACTCCGCGATTTAACAGCCAGAATAAGGTATGCGATTTTTAATATTTTTCTCTTTTAGTATTCTTTCTTATAGATACGTCTGTCTCTGATTTCAATCTTTCCTTCTTTCAGAAGGTGACCAACTGCACGCTTAAATGCATTCTTACTCAGACCAAACTCTCTCTTGATCACATCCGGTGAAGCCTTGTCGTCAAACGGAAGAACACCTGCAAATTCTTCAATTACACTCAGTACACTCTCCGCATCTTCGTTAATCTGGAGATATGCTTTCTGACGATCGGTAACATTCATCTTGCCGTCTTCTTTTACTTCGGAAACGCGAAGGTCAAGGATTTCTCCCGGACGGTATTTCCCATTGGCTTCTCTTGCCGGAATTAACGCAGAATATTTATCATCAACCGCTACAAATACCCCGAAGCGGTCACTGATCTCATATACACGCCCCTTTACAGAGTCTCCGGCTACATACGGAGTTCTGGTGGAAAGATAGTGATATACCTTCATAGTGGCACAAAGCCTGCTGCTTTTGTCTACATAAAGTGCCACCAGACATTCCTGTCCCTCTCTTACACGGCTGGTCTGCTCGTGATAGGGAAGAAGAAGATCCTTCTCAAGCCCCCAGTCAAGGAATGCACCAATCCTGGTTACCTGAAGTACTTTCAAAACTGCAGTCTGTCCCACCTGTAAAAGAGGTTCCTTCGTAGTTGCAATAAGACGGTCTCTGGAATCTTTATAAATAAATACTTCCAGTGTATCGCCTTCTTTCGTTCCTTCCGGAATCTGTTTCCCGGGAAGAAGCACTCGCTCTTCCTGTCCCGCATTTTTATTCTCAGCCAGATAAACACCAAAATCTACGGTCTTCACTACAATAAGCTTCTGTTTTTTTCCTATTTCGATCATGAATTCTCCTTACTCAATATACTGAAATGCCTTTGCCCGGCAGTCTTTTAGTCTTTTTTCAGTATAGCACACATTTGCCTTCACTGTGAACACCAACTTATTGAAGTCAATATAAAAAATGCAGAAAATCGGCTGGCACATCTCTTCCCTTGCGCTCTGCTTCTGTGATTCGCTGCATTTTCTATAAAATAACCGTACATGTAGATCTAAGCATTTCTAAATCGGCTTAGGAATTCCTTTGTCAACTGATCCTTCGGATTTTCAAAAAGCTCTTTTGGTGGGCAGTCTTCTACGATGATCCCGTTCGCCATAAAAATCACTCTTTTGGAAACGTCCCGGGCAAATGCCATTTCATGGGTTACAATGATCATGGTAAGTCCTTCGTGTGCCAGGTCTCGCATAACCTCCAGAACCTCACCTACCATCTGTGGATCCAGTGCAGATGTGGGCTCATCAAAGAGCAGGATTTCCGGTTCCATAGCAAGTGCTCTTGCAATTGCCACACGCTGCTTCTGACCGCCGGAAAGCTGTTTGGGCTTAGCATTAATATATGGTGCCATTCCAACCTTTTCCAAATAATACAGTGCTTTTTTCTCAGCCTCTTCTTTACTTTTTTTCAGGACCTTTTCCTGACCGATGGTACAGTTTTTCAAGGCAGTCATATTGTTAAACAGGTTAAAGTTCTGGAAAACCATTCCTACCTTGGAACGATACTCAGGGACATTTACATTTTTACTGGTAATGTCTGTTCCATGATAGTTTATCTCACCGCCGGAGGGTGTTTCCAACATATTCAGGCAGCGAAGCAAAGTGGATTTACCGGAACCGGAGGGTCCGATAATACAGGTTACATCACCAGCGCTTACAGAGAAGTCGATGTCGCGCAGAACCTTATTACTTCCAAAGGCTTTTCCCAGATGCTTTACTTCAAGAATTTTTTCACTCATGATCATTTCTCCTCCTTCTTTTTCGGATAAGAATACAGACCACTTGTGTGAGTCAGTGTATCTGTTGTTGCCAGATCATAATTCTGCGGGCCCTCCATCTTGTGTTCCAGGAGACGAAGCAGTCTGGAGCAGGCAAATGTGAGAATGAAGTACATTACCATAGCGATGGTGAATGCCTCAAAGTAGGTGTAGTAAGCGCCTGCCACGCCTTTTGTGGTGTAGAAAAGCTCTACGATTCCGATGATGGAAAGTACACAGGTATCTTTGATGTTAATGATCAGGTTGTTGCCGATCTGAGGCATAATATTTCGCAGAGCCTGTGGAAGGATTACGTTTATCATGGTCTGCACATGGGTCATTCCAATGGCCTTAGCAGCCTCGGTCTGGCCTTCGTCAACGGAAAGAATTCCGCCGCGGACAGTTTCTGCCATGTAGGCTCCGGTGTTGATGGACACTACGAAAAATGCGGCAAACCACATGGACATGTTAATGTTAAACAGGTAGGCACTTCCATAGTAAATGAACATGGCCTGAACCATCATAGGGGTTCCGCGGAAAAATTCCACGTAGCAGGCCATGATAAATTTCAGGATTCCTACCAGGATTTTCTTGGCCTTTGAATCTCTTTGATCTACCGGAATTGTCTGAATAATTCCAACTATAAAGCCAATGAGGCACCCTAAAAAGGTGCCTACAATTGCTATGATCATTGTATTTCCGGCTCCTGACAAAAATGAGGTGCCGTATTGCTGGAGCAGATACTGGATCCGTCCCCAGAAGCTTTCAGGAAGCATAATTTTTTCTCCTCCTTGCTACATTATTCTGACAGCGGCTGTACGGAAATTGCCTCATCCATCATCTTGGTATAATCATCCTCTGTCATTTTGTCCAGAACACTGTTTAACGCATCCAAAAGCTCAGTATTGCCTTTCTGTACGGAAATACCGATGTTGATGTCCTCATCAGATACATCGAAATCTCCGTCTGTGCCTGAGAAGTCAAGAAGTTTAAAATCCGGATAAGCTACACATGCTGCCATTCCGGTTGGCATATCGGTTACAACGGCATCACATTTGCCGGATTCCAAAGCCACCAGCATAGCCGGTGCACTTTCCTGTGCAGGAAGGATATTTGCATCTTCAATCTGCGGCAGGCAGGAATCATACCAGATGGTGTTCTGTTGGGAAGTACAGGTTACTCCTTTTAAGTCTGCTACGCTTGCTGCATCAGCGTAATCTCCATCACTTTTTACCAATGTGATAATGGACGCATAGTAATATGGCTCTGTGAAATCTACCATCTGCTGACGCTCAGATGTAATTGACTGTCCTGCAATAACACAGTCAACTTTTCCGGACTGTACAGCAGGTACCAGGGAATCCCAGTCCAGCTTTACGATTTCCAGGTCATAGCCCAGCTCGTCGCAGATATGTTTTGCCATCATGACGTCATAACCATATGCGTAGTCAGAGCTTCCTGAAATGGGAACTGCTCCGTTGGAATCATCTGGCTGAGTCCAGTTGTATGGAGCATAGCTGCACTCCATAGCTACTTTTAATGTTTTCTTTTCTTCTGCCTGTACCATTGTAAGTCCAAGTCCCGGCATTGCAGTTACTGTAACCGCAGCTGCCATAAGACCACTTGTCATTTTTCTCCATAAATAGTTCTTCTTCACGTTTGTTTCCTCCTCTTAATAGCCTTTCATTAATCATATAACATGAGGTTTTTCGCCCCTTTTTCTTGTTTCAGGGTAAAAAAAATGCAATGGCGGCGTTATCATGCTAACGCGCCATTGCGTTGTAGTTCATGTTACTCTTGTTTGTGGGAGAAGTCAAGAGGGGAAACGGAATACATTTTAAATTCTTTTCCATAAATAAAAGACATTTTCAGCAAACGAAAGGTCTGCTCCACGGCAGCTGTCATGTTCCTTATTGCAGTGGCAGGGGACATGGCGGCTTCCAATGTGGTTACCTGACGCAGTATGGGAAAAAAGGCGTCTATTCCGGCTTGGTTGCATGCAGCGGCATCCTCAGTGACTGCGCCAGAGAAGGCGATGACGGGCTTGCCGTACTTTTTGGCAAGCCGGGCAATACCGATGGGAGCTTTGCCCATTACAGTCTGGCCGTCAAGGCGCCCTTCACCTGTAATTACAATGTCAGCAGCTTTTATTGCTGATTCGATTCCGATTTCTTCCAGAACAATGTTGATTCCGGGTTCAAGCTTTCCACGAAGAAATGCGCGGAATGCAAACCCAAGACCGCCAGCGGCACCACAGCCAGGGTAATTGGAATCGTAGTTCTGCCTGGTACCAGCCATTTGGAAATATTCTTCTGTCAGTTTTGCATATTTCCTCATCCACTGATCCATCTGCTCTGCCATCCTTGGAGTTGCACCTTTTTGCGGACCAAAGATGTGGCTGCAGCCATTTTCGCCGCATAAGGGATTATCTACATCACAGGCAATTCGGAAGTCACATTCTTTCAATTCAAATAATATATGCTCACAGTTGATTGACGCCAGTTTTTCCACACCTCGAGCTCCAAACGGTACCTGTTTTCCACCTTCATCCAAAAATTCTGCACCTAATGCCTGAAGCATTCCGATTCCGCCATCGTTGGTTGCACTTCCGCCAATTCCGATAATAAAATGACGGCAGCCTTTTCCTATTGCGTCTTTTATCACTTCACCAACGCCGTAGGTTGTGGTGTTCAGCGGATTGCGAAGTTTCGGTTGAACCAGAGTAATCCCAGCTGCTCCTGCCATTTCTATAATTGCAGTTTTCTCCTCCACAATTCCATACTCACAAATTACAGGCTCTCCCAACGGTCCTGTCACCTTTACTTTTTCCAGTTTGCCGCCAAGCCCTTTCGCCAAAGCCTGTACCGTTCCCTCGCCACCATCTGCTAACGGATACACGATTGCTTCCGCATCCGTAAACACTCTCCGAATCCCTTTCTCTGCTGCCTCTCCCGCCTCTATAGAATCCATACTTCCTTTAAATGAATCAATTGCAATCACTGCTTTCATAAACTGTCATCCCCTTTTTCAGTCCTATCCACTCGTATATGGTGGAGCCTGCGTTTATATTAACATATCTTCTTCTGTACATCCTCAAATTTATTATATTTTTCCTGATATCACAAATCTCTGTATTCCCAAATTTAACCAAATAACTGCTTCCAAAACATTTATAGTTGACATTATGATATCTAAATGATATCATATCAATATCCAAAGGTAATATAAGACAGCTATTCCGTATCATAGCTGTCGCATACATTCAGGGATATCTGTTATAATCGTTATCCCGGTCAGGAGGCTTATTATGCAGGAAAAAGTTTTGGATAACAAGAAAAATGGTATGGGTATGATGGTACTGTTTATTCTGCTTTATGCAGCAGCTGCTGCCTTTATTACAATCGGTGCCATGTTTTACTGGATTCCATTGATGGTCATTGGAATTATTTGGCTATCTCTGGGATGGATTCCCTTTTGCGGATTAAAAGTGCTGAAGCCACAGGAAGCTCTAGTACTTACTTTGTTTGGTAAGTATGTGGGAACTCTGAAGAACGATGGTTTTTACTGGGTAAATCCGTTCTGTACAGCAGTGAACCCGGCAGCGAAGACCAAGCTGAACCAGAGCGGTGATGTAGATGGCGGAAATGCAGCCAAGTCAGTTCTGACTCTGGCCGCTGCAGGAACAACTGCTTCTGCAAGCAGTTCTTATGTAAACAAGAAGATTTCCCTGAAAATTATGACTCTTAACAATAACCGTCAGAAAATCAACGATTGTCTGGGTAACCCGGTGGAGATTGGAATTGCAGTTATGTGGCGTGTAACTGACACAGCAAAAGCAGTTTTCAATGTTGACAACTACAAGGAATATCTTTCCCTGCAGTGTGACAGCGCACTTCGTAATATCGTAAGAATTTATCCTTATGATGTAGCTCCTAATGTGGATACTACCGGAGACGGAGTTGCAGATGAGGGAAGCCTTCGCGGTTCCAGTGAGATCGTAGCCGGACGTATTCGTGATGAGATCCAGCAGAAGGTTGCAGAAGCAGGTCTTGAGATCATCGAGGCACGTATTACATATCTGGCTTATGCACCTGAGATTGCTGCGGTTATGCTGCAAAGACAGCAGGCGTCTGCTATTATTGACGCAAGAAAGATGATCGTGGATGGTGCTGTTGGCATGGTAGAAATGGCGTTAGAACGGTTGAATGAAAACAACGTGGTTGAGCTTGATGAGGAGCGGAAGGCTGCCATGGTTTCCAACCTTCTGGTAGTGCTGTGCGGCAATCATGATGCTCAGCCGATAGTTAATTCGGGAAGTCTTTATTAATGGCTGCAGATACCAGACCTAAGAAACAAATTCCTCTCAGGCTTTCTGCCAAGCTTTATGACCAGATTGCAGCCTGGGCTGAGGACGATTTCCGCTCCGTAAACGGGCAGATTGAATATCTGCTTACCGAATGTGTCCGGCAACGCAAAAAGAACGGAAAATATGTTTCCGATACAATGGATGAACCGCCGGAACTGGATATTGAATGAATTTCATATTTTTCAGAACAGGGAGTGCCCAAAACTGCACTCCCCTTTTTCTTATCCTTACTTATTTTCAAACATATGCTTCATCCAATCCCCAGCCAGCTGGATCCAGCTTTCGCATTCGGGCTGGATACCGTAGCCGTTGGGGCAGGCGGTTTCTGCAGTGGCAAGGCCAAGGCCGTGACCGCCTACTGGATAAATATGCAGCTCTGCCGGAATATCCAGTGCATGAAGTGCCTGGAAAAACAGCAGGGAATTCTCTACTGGAACGGTGTCATCCGGAGCGGTATGCCACAGGAAAGTCGGCGGTGTATCCTTGCTGACACTATATTCCAGCGATAAAAATCTGCGCTTCTCTTCATCTACATAGTCCTCGCCAAGAACTTTTTCAAAAGATCCCTGATGAGCCTTTTCCCCGGAAGTGATAACCGGATAGCTAAGCATCAGTCCATTAGGACGGAATTTCCCGGCATCCATTCCCAGAGCCTCCGCTACAAATGGCTTGTTCCAGAACACTCCAAGACTTGCTGCCAAGTGTCCTCCTGCGGAAGATCCCTGAACTACGATCTTGCCTGTATCAATATGCCACTTTTCTGCATTTTCACGAAGCATTGCAACTGCTGTGGCAAGCTGCAGAAGTGCTTCCGGGAACCGTGCCGGAGCTACGCTGTAGCGCAGAATTGCCGCATGATAGCCCATAGCCATAAACTTAACAGCCAGCGCCTCCGCCTCACGATCTGAAGTCATCTCATATCCGCCTCCCGGACAAATCAAAACAACCGGCCTCTTTCTCCCCAAATCAATCTCCGGTGAATTATCCAGGAAATAAGTGAACAAATTTGCCTTAAATTCTGAGTCCTTTAACTGGATTTCTATTTTTTCATGAATCATTGGTACAGCCTCCTATATATTGAATGATTTTTCAAACATAATTCTAACCCTATCTTAATACCAATTCATTAAAAATCAAGGGAAAATTGACACTCTGCGGAATGTTGCGACGACCTGCGGTGAATATACATTGCAAACGCACGTCCAGCAATCCACCGTCAATTTTCCAACAACATAACCCCTTTTGCCTCCAGCGTCACCACCGTTCCGCCTTCATACTGCTCCCCAGTAAGCAGATCTTTCCGCGCCTCATTCAGCACAAATACAGTCTCCTCATCATTATGGTTCAGCACAAACATCACGCCTTTTCCATCTTTAAACCTCTCCGTTGCCTCAACTCCCTCCGGAGCCTCCAGAACCGGAGAAATCCCTTTTTCTTCCATACGCTCCCGCATAAACATCCGGTAAAATTTCTGTGAAGACCGGGTTCCCACATAATACGCCTTTCCAGCCCCAAAGCTGTTTTCCGTAATCACAGGCGTGCCCGCGTAAAAATCTTCTTCATAAGAAGCCAGCTCTCTGGCCCCCTCCAAATGCATCAGATCACACAGCAAAGACGCCTCACAGGAAACACCGCCATACATAAAGTGATTTCTCTTATCCCGGGGAAGGGCATCGGACTCCTCCACCCAGATTCCCAGAATATCACGCAACTTTCCCGGATAGCCCCCTGTAATAACCAGGTCATGCTCATCCACAATGCCGCTGAAATAAGAAGTAATAAACGTGCCGCCCTTCTTCACAAACTGGCGGATCTTCTCATCCGTATTTCCCTTTGTCATATAAAGAAGAGGTGCGGTCACTACTTCATACTGCTCCAGATCGTCCTCCACGCCAATAATGTCCACTGCATAATTCTGTTCCTCCAGCGCCCTGTAATATAGAAAAACCTCGTCCAGATATTTCAGATCACGGCTCGGGCCGGCAGAGTACTCAATTGCCCACCAGTTGTCCCAGTCAACCAGAATCGCTGCCTTTGCCCGGCTTCTGGCACCCAGAGTCTTATCCCCAAGCTGCTGCAGTTCCTTTCCAAGCTGGGAAATTTCACGGAAAACTCTGGTATTCTCTGTCCCAACATGGTCAATCACTGCACCATGATACTTTTCACATGCACCAATGGAACGTCTCATCTGGAAAAACAGCACCGCATCTGCCCCATGCGCCATTGCCTGATAGCTCCACAGACGCATAACTCCAGGACGCTTCAGTGCATTATACGCCAGCCAGTTGGTCACACTTGGCGTCTGTTCCATCAGCACAAAAGGCTGTCCCCCTTTGATTCCCCGCATCAGGTCATGATTCATGGCAATTCTGGAGTAAGGATCTTCATTTGCCGGATAATTGTACCATGAGATAAAATCCATGGATTTTGCCCACATCTGATAATCCAGCGGCTTATAAAATCCCATGAGATTAGTTGTAATTTTGGCATCCGGAACCACAGAACGGATTGCCGCAGCCTCTGCCTGGTAACATTTCAGCATCCCTTCTGAATTGAAACGGCGGTAGTCCAGGGAAATCCCCTGAAAAGTAGTGCGGTCTGGCTCAAAATGTTCACTCAGCATATTTGGCAGCACAATTTCGTCCCAGTCATAGAAGGTATGTCCCCAAAAGCTGGTATCCCAAGCTTTATTTACTTCCTCAATGGTGCCGTATTTTTCCTTCAGTCAGACCCGGAACTGCTTTTCGCAGTTTTCACAGTAGCACTCTCCGCCATACTCATTGCAGATGTGCCAGCCAATCACGCACTCCCGTTCTCCATACCGCTCTGCCAGCTTTTTCGCCAGAAGAACAGAATACTTCTGATAGGTTGGACTGTTCTGGCAGGAATTGTGGCGGCTTCCAAATTTTCGCTTCATGCCGCTAAACTCGGTGCGCAAAATATCTGGGTGGCGTTTCGCCATCCACGCCGGATGAGCCGCTGTAGAGGTGGCAAGGAAAACCTTCAGCCCATTTGCCTCCACCAGATCCATAATCTTATCCAGTTTTTCAAAATTATAAGTATCCTCACTTGGCTGCAAAGCTGCCCAGGAAAATACATTCAAGGTTACCTCATCAATTCCCGCCAGCTTAAAAAGCCGCATATCCTCTTCCCAGATTTCCTCCGGCCACTGCTCCGGGTTGTAATCTCCGCCATATAAAACTTTATTGATTCTGCTGTCCTGAAACATTTTTTCTCCTTTTCAAATATGCCGCATTTAGTTTACATAATTCTAGTTTTCCAAATTTAAATAATCTCCATTATAAACAAAAGCAGGAGAACCCCTTTACGGATCCCCCTGCCCTCGTTTATAAATCCGGCATTTATTTCATTCTGATTTCAACTACTGCCTTGCACTGCAAATCTGCTCCAATTATCTTTATTCTTCCGGAGCCTCAGTAACCTCAGCCTCAGCTGTATCTGCACTATCTGCTGCTGTATCGATCTCTGCAGATGTATCAGCTTCCGCACTGTCATCTGCACTTCCGTCTGCAGTCTCTTCAGCAGCTGCATCAGTTCCGTGCTCTTCCTCATACTGTTTTACAGTAGCTACGCGGGCATCGTTCTGAGCCTTTGCGCACTCCATGTCATAATCCAGTACAGTCTGATAATCCAGGCCTTCCAAAGTATCCTGCATTTCTGCAAGAAGAGAATTAAACTCATCTTCATTGGACGCAAATACCATCTTCCAGGAATAATCTACGATAGAAGCCTTACACTGACCGCGAAGCGTACTAATCTGAGAGTCTTCCTCAGGTACTGCATATCCGCTTCCAGGTGCCACCAAAATCTGGTCATGGCTTGTAAGGTAATCCATTGTTGTCTCTGCTCCCGTCTGAGTTTTCCAGTCAGCGTAGAGAGTATTGTCCTGATTTTCAAGAACAGAACTCCAGGTTGTATAATCATAACAGATTCCAGTTTCCGGATTCACATCAAGCTGGTTTACTGCTTTGTAATTCAATGCGGAAACACCATCTTTCCATGTACCACCGCCCCATTCGTCCGGAACATTTACAGTCTCACCATAAAGAGCCTGTTTACCAAAATCTGTAAGAACCGGCTCACCATCTTTCATTTCCCAGGTAAGGCCTTCTGGCCCACAAGTACTTGCTGTCTGTGCACAGGATTCCATGATTCCCTCCGGAGAATACAGCCAGTCAATAAAATCTGCCAGTCTCTGCGGATCCTCTGCTTTACTTCCAATCATAATTCCAGCATTTCCACCGTTTCCGTTGACCTGACATCCATAAGAGAAAATACATTCATCTGCGATTGGAGCAAGCATGAAGCCTTTTCCCTCAGCTTTATTGGCATCTGTATTGTACGCAGACTGACCGAGCCATGGATATGGGGAAAACAAGATCTGTCCGTCCTGATATTTTGCAAACAGAGTGTCATAATTTTGAGTTGTAGATTCCGGATCTACAAGTCCCATCTGATTTGCCTCAAACAGGAATTTCAGAGACCTTACATATGCAGAATCACTGTCAATAAAGCTCTGATAATCAGAACCGTCTGCTTTTGCAAGCACGAAACCGATCTCATCATATCCATAAAGGCTTGCTTCTGGCTTGGCATTTGACATCAGATTTCCGTCCCAGTCTTTAAACAGGGAAATGGCATAAGTCTGTTTTCCGCTATCACTGGTCGGTACTGCCTCCTGCATTTTCTGAAGTGCCGGAAGAAGATCCTCCAATGTGTTCAGTTCCGGATATCCGGCTGCCTTGTATGCATCCCATCTGAGATAAGCGCCATAGTTTGGCTCAAGACCTTCTGAAGAGGTTGTCGGGGAGTTACTGGAAGATTCAGAAGGAATTGCCCAGATTCCATCTTCTTCTACAAGCTGACTCGTTGTTTCAATTGCGCTGTCATATCTGTGAACGTTCTCAGCATCCTTCAGGTAATCTGTCATATCAATAACCAGACCAGCTGTTACCAGGTTCTGAAGACGTCCATTTCCGCATCCTGTAATAATCAGGTCACCAAGGTCTCCTGCCGCAGAACGTGTCTGGAAAAGAGTATTACCGCCGCCGGCTACGTTCTGTGCAATAATATTCAGTTCCATATTGAATTTGTCTTTTACGATTTTTGCAAACCAGCCAGACTGGATTCCCTGATAGTTTGCCATGCTGTCAAATACATCAACTGTAATAAAGTCCTTGTATTTGGAGTTTCCTTCGGTCTCGCCATCACTGCTGTCCGCACTTTCTGTGCTGTCGCCTGCTGTGCTTTCTACGGCAGTGCTTTCTGTGGAATCACTGTTGTCAGAACCGCAGCCTGCCAGAGTTCCGGCAATAAGTGCTGCACTAAGCATGCGCTGATTGCTTTTCTTTTCATGTTTTCCATCCTCCATTGATGTTTTCATTTTACTTGCTATGTATAAGTTTGTCACTTATTTTTTATCAACCTTTTACAGAACCGATCATAATACCTTTGACAAAGAATCTCTGGAATAATGGGTAAATAAACAGGATCGGAAGTACAACGATTACGGATACGGTCATACGGATTGAGGTCGGGGTCTGCTGAGTGGCAATGGCCGCCATATTCAGTGCACCGCCGGTACTGTTCTTAACCATTGTTGCAAGGGAACTTGCCTGGTTGATGTAGGTGTACAGAAGATACTGCAGAGAGTAAAGCTTCTGATCAGTAATGTAGATCAGGGTATCCTGGAAAGAGTTCCACTGTGCAACTGCCGCGAAAATAGCAACGGTTGCAAGGATCGGGGTACAAGCCGGAAGAATGATCTTGTAGAAAATCTTAAAGGTTCCAGCTCCGTCAATCTCAGCAGCCTCCTGTAAAGCCTTTGGAATGGATTCCACATAGGTTTTAACCAGAATAGTGTTGTACGGCTGCACAATTGCCGGAAGAATGTAAACCCAGAAGGTGTTGTTCAAATGCAGGGTTTTCATGGTGATAAACATTGGAATCAGACCTGCGTTAAAATACATGGTGATTACAATTACACGATACCAGAAGCTTCTTCCCCACATTTTTTCCTGCGTAAACATGAACCCAAGGAACGCACTTGCCAGTACGGTAAGTCCGGTTCCCAGCACGGTTCTTGCCACGGAGATCAGCGCCGCAGTAGAAAGACCGGAAAGCTGAAGTACCTGCTTGTAATTTTCAAAATGGATTCCTTTTGGAATCAGGGTAATCAGACCGTTGGCACTTAAATCGTTGGCACTGATGGTGTTAATGATCAGATAATAAAACGGATACAGGCAGATCAGTGTCAAAAGGCCAAACAGCAGATAGTTAAATACGTTAAAAACCTTATCGGAAGCAGACAGAGGTTTTTTCTTTTCTTTAAATACAACTTTTTCTTTCATCTCTTTCTCCTTCCTTTTAGATAATGGATTCTCCACGGGTCTTCTTGGAAACAAAGTTTACAACGAACAGCAGTACCACACTTACCACACTCTTCAGCATACTGATCGCAGTTGCAAGGGAAAGGCTTGATCCGGTCATACCGATGTTATATACGTACAGGTCAAGCACCTGGATATGAGCCTTGTTGAAAGAGTTCTGGAATACGAAATACTGGTCCATACCATTGTTCAGGAAGTTTGCTACGGAAAGCATCAGCATTACGAAGTAGGTTGGAAGCAGCGCCGGGAATGTAATGTGACGCATGAGCTGGAAGCGGTTTGCTCCATCCACTCTTGCAGCTTCGTACTGTTCCTGGTCAATTCCTGTGATAGATGCCAGATACATGATCGCGCCCCAGCCAAGGCCTTTCCATGTATTCCACAGAAGCATTGTCAGCCATGTGTGGGAATCACTGTCCAGGAATTTAATTGGTTCGGAAATCCAGCCAAGGTTCTGCAGTAAGGTGTTTACCATACCAGTGTTGGAAAACAGACAGAACGCAACGGAATATACCATAACCCAGCTGATGAAGTTCGGCAGGGTTGTCAGGGTCTGTACCATTGTTTTGAACCATTTGCACTTGATCTCATTTAATAAAATTGCGAAGAACAGCGGGAGCATAGAAGTTGCAATTCCCAGCAAGCTCATTGCAAAGGTGTTCTTCATAACCTGGATCATCTGAGCAACCTGTGTCTTATTTCCAAATAGCATCTTAAACCACTGCAGTCCTACAAACTCGCATTTGCTAAGTGGAAGCGGCGGTTTGTAATCGTAGAATGCATAAATCCAGCCATGCAATGGGAAATAAGAAAACAGAAATACTAAAATTACAAAAGGTATGATCATAAGAGTCAGTTTCTTGTTTTTCTTAGAACCTTTTGGTGTTGCGGTTTTTGCCGCGGATGTAGCTTTCGCCATCTGTTTTTTCCCTCCTTCTTTTTAAAGATCTGTTTACCGCAAGTTGCAGCCAGCTGCTGCTTCTGCGTTCACAGCTCTCTTTTAGCTGTTGTCATGGTAGCACTAATTTTTATTGGAAAATACGGTGAAAATTTGACATGGTTTATGGAAATTTTAGAATTAATTCATAGACAAATGAGAAATCACTATTTTTTGCTGTACCCAAGATATGATTTTTACTGTAGACCGTAAAATTCTTTCTATATAATATGAGGGAGTAAGAACTCTAAATGAAACAATGTCATTAAGTAACATTGCTGAACAGTTGAGCTATTTACATCTGAATACTCTGGAGGTAAAACATTATGAAATTCAATCCCGACAGTCCATTTTTTCAGTTTATGAATTCTCTGGCGGCATTTATCGGACTGAACGTGATCTTTCTGATTACATGTCTGCCGATTTTTACCATAGGCCCGGCTCTGACGGCACTTTATACGGTAACCTTGAAAGAAGCACGCAAAGAAGGCGGATACATTTTCTCCACCTACTTCAAAGCATTCAAAGAAAATTTCCGCCAGTCTGCTGCGGCGTTTCTGATTCAGCTGGTTCTGGCACTTGTGTTTCTTTTTAATGCACATTTCTGGGGCGAACAGAATACCGTACTGGGAAATGCACTTATGTTTGTAATGACTGCACTTCTGGTGGTTCTTGCACTGACTTTTATGTACTGCTATCCTTTGATGGCAAGATTTGATAACACCCTGACGCAGTCCATGAAAAACGCATTTTTCGTTGCCATAACCCATCCTAAATTTACATTGGGGCTTGCGGGAATTTTGGCGGTATATCTATTCTTCTGCTTTGGATTTTCTGATTTTGCAAAGGTATTTATGATTTTGCTGGGATTTTCTTTTCTGGCATACTGCAATTCTATGCTGCTGGTGAAGGTTTTTCAGGATTACGAAGAAGAACCTGTAGAATGTATTTTGGAAAAAGAATGATTTTTCTATGAGAAACAGCCTTCCGGAAAGATGTCGGAAGGCTGTTGATGTTTTGTTGAAGCGTATTTGCAAACTATGTTAGATTTCCAAGGTTCCCTGTCCGTAATAGGCATTCTCGCCATGTTTTCTGTAATAATGCTTATCCTGAAGCTCCTGCGGTGCCGGTTTCACATCCGGATTGATCAGCTCGCAGCGGGAAGCCATCTTAGCAACCTCTTCCAGTACAACTGCGTTGTGAACAGCTTCATGAGCATCTTTTCCCCATGTGAAAGGTCCGTGGTTCTTGCAGAGAACTGCGGGAACAGCTTCATAGTCTCTCTTCTTGAAATAATCTGCGATCAGGATACCTGTATTTCTCTCATATGCTTCTGCAATCTCGCTTTTATCCAGATTACGGACACATGGAACTTCTCCGTAAATGTAATCTGCATGGGTAGTTCCATAGCAAGGAATTGCGCGTCCTGCCTGTGCCCAGCTTGTAGCCCAGGAAGAATGGGTATGTACGATTCCGCCGATTTTTGGGAATGCATTGTAAAGCACTACATGAGTAGGTGTATCAGAAGATGGATTATATTTTCCTTCTACTTTATTTCCCTCTAAATCCACCACTACCATATCCTCTGGTGTCAGCTTATCATAATCTACGCCACTTGGTTTTATTACAAAAAGACCCTTTTCACGATCAATTCCGCTTACATTTCCCCAGGTAAAAGTAACCAGACCATATTTCGGCAGATCCATATTTGCTTTGTAAACTTCTTCTTTTAATTTCTCCAGCATAGTTGTGTCCTCCTTTGCACGTATACTATTATCTATACTATATCACTTGTACAGACGTATTTCCACTTGTATTTTGTATATTTCCGGTACTGTTTCATTATTGGCTGTAAAATAGCCAGCGGTCTGTTCCTATTATGTTTCAGCCTGGCTGCAAAATTTTTCTCTGCCTGGCAATACAATTGGCAATATATAGAAATCAGGCTTCTGTAAATTCTACCACAGCGTAGGGTTCGCCGCCTTCTGTGGAAAGGGCGACGGTAACTTTCCCGGTTTCCTGCTTCACTGACGGGTAAAAAATATCTCCCAGCAGTGCCTGTTTCTTGTACTCCGCTCTCATCTGACGGATCACAAAGCCCTCCGGCAGATAATCTGCTGCCATGCGGATATACTGGCAGTTGTTTACATGATGATGGGTGTCCAGATGGTGCTTCTGAATAGCAAAGGGTTCTTCCGCAGTCATGTTCTCCGGCAATGCAATTTTGCGCGGAGCATAATCCATGTCCAGTTTCTCATCCAGCACATAGCCTCTGGTATCTTCATCTGTAAGGCGTGCCGGCAGCCCGGTCTGGGTGTCAATATTTGTCCAGATGCTGTTCGCCCAGGATAAACGCTCCCCATCTTCTGTTTCCAGGGTAAAGTTACGCATTCCCAGGAAGCCCTTGAAACCATATGGGGCTGTGGTGGCAATGATGGATTCACCCATCTTGGGATAGCGTTCCACTATGATCTGCCAGGAAGAAAGTACCCAGGCTCTCTGGCGATTCTCAAGAACCTCCATTCCCTGTCCAATGCTTTCAGACTGGAATGTGCAGCAATCCTGATAATAATCCTGAATCCCCGGCAGGGTCAGGCATCCGTTCTCTCCTATTTCACTGTATCTAACACGGCCTTTAAAGCTGTAGCTCATATGATGTCAATCTCCTTTTTTTGCGTAGCGTAAAATCGCTTCCGCGACGGGAACCGCGAACTCCGCTTCGCTCCGTTTGCGTAGCGTAAAATCGCTTCCGCGATTTTACTTCATTATATACCAAATTCTGTGACAATGGTATGAAAATATGGCGAACATTTGTGAAATTTTTCTTGATTTGGCATGCAATTCTGTGTACAATAAAGTTATAAAAACAAAACAGCGAACGCTTATATATGTCCATAATCCGGTTGGACGTTTCTACCAACTACCCTAATAGTTGTCTATAAGCTGCATGCGAGGAGGTGTGCAGGTGTAGCATATTGCGGGTGGTTTTTTATTGGTCTGGCTTTGACTGAAACTGCACAGCCAAAAACTTCTTCCCATTATGCTTGGCACTTCTGTCGCGGAAAGGATGGTTTGATATGAAAAAAGAATTGTTTGCTTTAAAAGGTATGATCTGTTACAGCAAGAATCAACGTGAAATGATTTTTATGGAGGACTCCTATGTAGTCTGTGAGAATGGCATCTGCGCCGGAGTTTTTTCCCAACTTCCAGAGGAATATAAGAATGTTCCCGTGGAAGATCTGGGCAACCGCCTGATTATCCCGGGATTTACAGACCTGCATCTTCATGCTCCCCAGTATGCTTATCGCGGAACCGGAATGGATCTGGAACTTCTGGACTGGCTGAATACCATTACCTTCCCACAGGAAGCACGTTATGCGGATCTTTCTTATGCGAAAAAAGCCTACTCTATTTTTGTAGATGATCTGAAGCACAGCTTTACCACAAGAGCCTGCATTTTCGCCACCCTGCACCGTCCGGCTACCGAACTTCTTATGGATATGCTGGAGGAAAGCGGTCTGGCAACTATGGTTGGAAAAGTAAATATGGACCGCAACGGCTCACCGGAGCTTCAGGAGGAAAGTGCGCAGGCATCTGCGGCGGATACCCGTCAGTGGCTGGAAGATATTAAGAGACGTTACGACCACACTTACCCCATTCTTACTCCACGTTTTACCCCATCCTGTACGGACGAACTGATGACGGAACTTGGTAAAATTCAGAAAGAATATCACGTTCCTGTGCAGTCACACCTGTCTGAGAATTTCGGGGAAATCGCATGGGTGAAGGAGCTTTGCCCAACCAGCCGATTTTATGGGGACGCTTATGACATGTTTGGACTGTTCGGAACGAAAAATGCAGAAAGCGAACTTGATTACACAGCAGCGTCCGCAAACAGCAATTCCTGCCCCACAATTATGGCGCACTGCGTCCACTCCACAGACGAGGAAATTCAGATGATCAAGGATCAGGGTGTTTACATTGCTCACTGTCCGGAATCCAATACCGACATTGCGTCCGGCATCGCGCCAATCCGCCGTTATCTGGACATGGGCCTTCACGTAGGCCTTGGCACTGACGTTGCCGGAGGTTTCTCCCTCTCCATGTTCCGCGCCATCGCCGACACCATCCAGGTATCCAAGCTCCGCTGGAGATTAATGGACCAGAACCTGGCTCCTGTCACTCTGGAAGAGGCCTTTTACATGGCCACCATCGGCGGCGGTTCCTTCTTCGGAAAAGTAGGAAGCTTCGAGAAAGGCTACGAATTCGACGCTATGATCCTGGACGACCACAACATCCGCCACCCCCAGGAAATCTCCACCCGTGATCGACTGGAGCGACTGGTCTACCTGTCCGATGACCGGAATCTGGTCGGAAAGTATGTGCAGGGACGGAAGGTAATTTAACATTCAAAACATCTTGACATTTTATTAAATATTGATAATATAAAAAAGAAACGAGTTTTACAACCGTACAGCTATTGCTCAAGCGGCCAGCTCGTTTCTTTTTTTTCTTTATATATTTGTGGGAATTTTTACCAAAGTTTTTTCTATTTTCACCACAAAAAAACGAGCCAGGATTTCGAAATCCCAGCCCGCTTTTCACCTTGCCTTCATGAATTATTTTTCCAAATATTCTCTAATTCTATCAATATTGTACAAAGGAATGTTGGTCATCCATTCCTGTCTCCGATAATCCGACATTGATGTTCTTACTGCGTATTTCGGCTTATATTTTTCACAAAAAGCTTTAAGACTTTTTGCCCGTAAATTTTCTTCTGCCTTTACTTCCAATGGAACAATAGAGGTTCTTCCCTGTAAGAGAAAGTCAATTTCTCCACTGGAATTTGCTGTAGAATAATAGTATGGCTCTATACAATCCAGTGCGACCAGTTGTTGTAAAACATACTGTTCTGTTAATGCACCTTTAAATTCTGTAAAGATACGATTTCCATCAATAATTACCTGCGCGTTTATGTCTGTCATGGCCATCAACAGCCCCACATCCAGGAGATACATTTTAAAAACATCCAAATCCAGATATGCCTTCAGCGGAAGTGCAGCTTTCCCTGCCCTCTGTACCTTATGAATAAGTCCGCAATCCAAGAGCCATTGTATTGCCAACTCAAAGTCTTTCGCTCTGGCACCTTTCCGCACCTGTCCATAAATGTACTTTTTATTTTCCTTTGCAAGCTGCATAGGAATTGAATTCCACACCAGATTTAGCCTTGGAACTAAAGAAATTTCAGCATGTTTCGAAAAATCCTGCTGATAATAGTTCAAAAGGTTCTTCTGTATCTCTCTGACACGGTTAAAATCTTTGGTTTCCGCATATGTCTGTACTACTTCCGGCATACCTCCTACATAATAGTACTCCCGTAACCGATCTATATACTTGGACTTGAACATAGTCACCATATCGGTATCTGGTCCCTGCAGAATTTCTACAAAACGTTCTTCTCCCAGAGCACATAGAAATTCCTGAAATGTCAACGGATGTAAATCCATAAAATCCACTTTACCAACCGGGAAAGACGTTCCTTTGTGCAGTGCTACACCAAGAAGGGAACCAGCTGCCACGATTGCATATTCAGGTGCATTCTCACAAAAATATTTTAAGGAAGATAATGCCTTTGGAACTTCCTGCACTTCATCAAATATCAGCAGTGTATTTTGGGCATCAATAGAGATTCCTGTTTCCGCACTGATTGCCAGCACAATTCTCTCTATGCTGATTTCCCCTTCAAACACTTGCTGCATTCTTGTATTACTATCAAAATTTACATAAGCAACATTCTCAAAACAGGTTCTTCCAAACTCTTTCATCAGCCATGTTTTTCCCACTTGCCTGGCACCTCGGATAATCAAAGGTTTTCTGTTTGGTTTGGTTTTCCACTCTTTTAATTTTTCCAATGCAAAGCGTTTCATCTATTTCCCTCCCCATTGATTGTGTTAAATATCCATATGAATATTATATCCTGCTCTTTTCATTTTATTACCATCTCATGCTTGAGTCAACACTTTTAAGGCTGAATTTATGTTGTAACAAAACATTTTTAAGGTCGAGAATATGTATTATTAGAACATTTTTAAGGTGATATCATTATTCTGCAAGGATTCTACCCAAATTTTTCTATGGCTACGGCAACTGAAGTCAGACAAAATATACCGCGCAGTATTGGAAGAATTATTGTCGATTTTGATAGCATAAGAAACGAATATTTACTGGAAGATATAAAGAAATACGGAAAGCAAATTTATTAACCGATATAACATTTTGGGGAAGATTGCCGCAGAGCAAACACTTCTGCGCTGCCGCAAATCTCTAATTATTCCCTTTCCAGATACCCCCGTATCCGTTCTTCGTTCATATTCTCCCCGATCACAATCACCACTTCCTGGCCTACAGAAATTGGCCTCAGGGAAAATTCCTTGCGGGTGGCGTTGAGCTCCAGCCACTGGGCTCCATGGTCAGGAACGCCAGCTGGCGTCTTTGCCTCCTCATCACAGCTAGTATCCACCTGCTCAGCCAGCTTCACGAATCCCTTAATTCGAAAAACATCCCCGCACTTCGAATCTTCCAGGATCTCATGGGCCGCCTTTTCCAGCTTCTCCTCCGAAATTTTCAGTTCCATAAAATACAGTGACTGGAATCCCTCTTTCTCATCAAAGCACTGCTTCTCAAAGTCCTCCATCACATACCCACTGTGAAAAATCCTCTGGAAATCCTCATCCGTAAACTGCTCCCAATCTTTACATAGCACGTCCTGTTCTGTAAAACGCCGCTTGCACTTCACGCTCTCCAGTGCCCGGTTCAAATGCTCCACCGTTCCCGTAATTTCCTCTGCGGACGCCTCCTGGCTTTTACTCAGAACAATGCATCCGGCATCCGCTGCCTCAGATGCCAGCAGATATTCCGCCTGTGGCTGTAGCTTCTTCTCCAGCCTTGCGTCAAGAATGGTGATTACATTTCCAATCTGATACCATTTGTCCAACGGTTCTTCATAAAGCGCATCAAAAAATTCATCCACATCAAAAATTCCAGACGGCTCGATCAGCACTCGGTCATAACCGCACATTCCCATTGCGATCAGCTTGGTCTTAAACCTTCTTCTGTGGCAGTCCTTGTCACATCCGCCGGAAACCATTTCCAGCTCGCAATTCTCGCCTTCCAGATCATGAAGCAGCATCATATCCACATTCACTGCCCCGAAATCATTTTCCAGAATCCCAATATTCTGCCCCTGCTTCATCAGCCAGGATGCATATTTCTTTATAAATGTAGTTTTCCCTGAGCCAAGAAAACCTGTAATTAAGTCAACCTTTACCATTGTAGATTACCTCTTATCAGCCATATAATTATATTTTAGTCCAACATTTCGTTTTTTCTTAATTTTCCCACTCTTGTTATACCATTCACAACATTATTTGGAAAGGATTTTTCCACAATATGAGAAATATTCTTCCACAAATAAAAGAAGCCTCCGAGATTCATGCCTGATCCCGGAAGCTTCTTTTATTTATTGCTTCTTTTCCGTGCAATTTTTATTATTTTTTACTGAATCGCAACCTGTGTATAAGGTGTTAAAGTAACGCTTAACAATCCATCATAGAATGCCTCTGGATCCTCTGGCTGCATAAATCCGGTACCCATACCAAAGTCGCGTCCTTCATAACCGCTGTTTGTCGCATACATTCTTGCATATAATGTTGTGGAAAGCTTAATGGTCAGTGTGTTTTCTCCGGAAACAAGATATCCGCCAAGATCCACTCTGTCACTTGCATTATTTGCATCCAGAGCAGTTCCATTAATTGTGATCTCACCGATCTGATCCTTTCCATAAGTTACATCCAGGTATGCTCCGGTTGTATCGCTCCAATCCTCTGGTAAAGTAAAGGTTGTCGTATACTCACCAACACCGGAAACATAAAGCATATCGGTTACGCCCAGCTCATTCAGCTGATCTTCTGTAGCTGCAATATCTTTCCACTTACCAAACTTCTGCTCGCCAAAATCAACGTCTGTGATCTTGCTTACACTTGGATCATTTTCATCCTCACCAGGTCCATAGCTGTGAATGAGCAGATTCCAGGAAGCATCTGTAAGATCCAGAGTATCCAGTGTCTTTTCCACATCTGCAGAAGCTTCTTCACTAAGAACAGCCTCCCCCTTAAGGCTTTTTCCATTTGGTTTTGTTCTATGGTTATTTTTTATGGTAATACGAACATTATCACATATTTTTTGTGAAATCTACCCATTTTCGCAACTGGTCTTTTTCAGGCGCAACTGGAAACGCACAAGTAATCTTATACGTTTGACTTTTTATAAGTAATTTTATACAATATCGTTATCCATTTACGCATTCCCAGCATGCAGCATTTACGAACAGAAAGAAGGAATTTTATCCATGCATATTTTTATCTGTGATGACGACCGGATATTTGCAGACAAATTTGCAGAACTGGTTAAATAAGAACTACATAAACATCAGATTGATACAGACATCCATACCTTTTTATCTGCATCCGCACTCACAGATGCCTTTCAGAAAAAGCAGCCCTGTGATATTCTTTTCCTGGATATTGATATGCCCGAAACCAATGGAATTGATCTGGCCGTCTCCTTAAAAGCATACGAGATCAAGCCTTATCTTATTTTTGTTTCTACAGTAGAAAGCCTTGTATATCAGACCTTCAAGGTAAATCCTTTTTGGTTTATCCGCAAGCGTTTCTGTGAATCGGAATTACCGGAAGTTATCACTGCACTGCTGGCAGATATGCGCATCCATCTGCTGGAAACGATTACCCTGAATTGCGCACATTCCATTTACACGCTCCACCCGCTTAGCATTTGTTATGTGGAATGTCAGAACAAAATCCTGCACATTCATTATGCAAATCCAGTACAGAATATTTCCATTCCCTATACACTTTCTTCCCTGGAAAAAGAACTTTTACCCTATGGTTTTCTTAGGGTGCATAAAGGTTTTCTGGTAAATTACCGCTACATTTTTACCATCAACCGACAAGACATCCAGTTGGACAACGGGGACCACATTCCGGTGAGCAAGCACCGTGTGGATCCATACGAAGACCAGACGATGTTTTTCCCTTACAGGAAGGTACACCCAATATCCGCCCGTTAATGCTTCTTATTTTTGCAGTTTTTATGGGCTGTCTTCTGACAAAAGCAACCTTAAGCCATCTGGTAATTCTGACTCTTTTTTATATCCCGGTAAGCGGTCAGCTTCACCCGCTTTCTTATACCATCAGTTATCTGTGGCCAGCAGACTTGCTTCCTGACTGGAATATGATTTATGTGATTCGTGCCCTGTGTATTTTGGTTTTGTCCGTACTGCTGACCTGGATTCTTATCAAGCTTGGGCGATTACTTATAAAGATCACAGACCCCTTTTTTCTATGTCTGATTACGGTCTGCGCCATTGGATTAAACATTGCGGATATCTACCTTGGTGCTATTATGAATTCTATGTTTATCCTGAATATCACCTACACTTTGCTGGTAATTATCTCTCTTCTAATCTTCCTTCTCATCGGAGAATCTTCCCGGCATCAGGCAGAAAATCAGCGACTTTTATTTCAGCAGGAAATCGAAAACAGCTATCGCAATTATATTTTTGAACTTGAAGAAATGTCCCAGCAGATCCGTCTTTTCCGGCACGAATACCAGGGAAAACTGCTCCTTATGAAAACACTTCTGAAGAAGCAGGATTACCAGACACTGGACCAAGAATTGCAGGATATGCTTGAGGATATTCCCACTGCGGAGCAGCTTGTGACTTCCGGGAACTACGATTTTGATGTAATTGTCAATCGAAAGCTTGCCGAGATCAAAGCTCATAACATTCCCATTCAGGTACATATCAGCGTGCCAAAAGAGCTTCCATACAGCACAGAAGATCTGTTTTCTTTGATCAATAATATCATGAATAATGCCCTTGAGGCAGCCCGGGAAACCCCTGACCCAAGGATTTTTTTCAATGCGAAAACCCAGAAAAACTACTTTATTCTCACCGTACAAAACTCTTCTTCCGGCAATGTACTGGAGGATAATCCAGACCTGAAAACCACCAAAAGCAACCCCAGCTACCACGGCTACGGCATCCGTCTCATCCGCCAGATTGCCGAGAAATACAACGGCGCAGCGGACTTTTCCGCCACAAAAGAGTCCTTTATCTGCCGGGTCATGCTGACGCTGGATGGCGTGGATGAAGAAAAAAATACACCTGTATAAGGAAAAAAATGGCGGCAGCATATCGCTTTATGCTCCGCCATTTTTTGATTCTGTTAGTATTATTTTTTCCAATCTATTTCTTTATAATCCTAATCGCCATCCACTCTTGTCCTGGAAGCTCGACTTTCGTAAAGCCACTATGCACACCAGTATCGGTAATCGTCATGTTCCAGGTATCAATAACCTCAACCTGATAAGAGGCATCCTCCGGCAGTTCCAGTATTCTGTATGCAGGTCTTCCGATTCCGAAATAATGAAGTTCATAGCTGCACCATGTGGTTTGCATCCAGTTGCAGATTTTATTTTCCTCTACCGGAATACTGATTACTTCGTCAAAGGGTTCCTCATTGATTGCCTTCAAGCATCCCCCCGGTGTTTCATCCCAGATTTTTTTCAGGAATTTAAGCCGTGGTTCGCTGTCGCCATGAAGCACTCCACCCTTAGCCCACCAGAGAATGTCCTCTGGATGAATATATGTCTCTCCATGTCCGGCACATCCGCCTCGCAATACGCTCTCCCAGAACCGCCTAACCAGCTCCTGCCCGGAAATATTCCCCCAACCACGGTCAACATTTCCTTCATAGCCAATTTCATCCCATACTACTGGCTTTTTATACTTTTCCAGATGCTGTTCAGTTTTTTCTACATGTTCGTAAGTTGTATTTTTCTGCATACTGCAATGAGTAATCCAGTCTTCTGTATAGTCAAAAAATCCCATACAGTTATGAATAGAACATAAATGTCCGTATGCATCATTCTGGCGAACCAGTCTGCCATAATAATTCCATTCCTCTTTCGTAAATGGCATCAGATCATATTCATTTGCCATAGACCACCACACGTTGTGATATGCACTGTATCTCGCCACCATATATTGCAGATATTGCTCATTACAAGCCTTCTCCATAGTAGAAAATCCCCATTTGTCATAAGGATGAAAAAGAATAATATCCGCTTCAATCCCAAGGTCTCTGAGCTGAGCAATTTGGTCGTCCACTTTTTTAAAATATGCAGAATTTGGTTTATAAAAATTAAAGTCTCTGATATCCTTCGCTTCTTTTGTTTGCGGAAAAGTAATTGGAATTTTCCCTGCAGCCTTTTCTTCATCCTGCCCTCTGCTTATTCCTCTTTCAAAAGGATAATACTGTGGTTCATTCTCGTTGAACTCATAATATTTGGGAAATATGCAGAAACGTATTTTATTGAAACAGCTGTTCTTCAAAGTTTCCAATGTCTGACGCTGCAGTTCCTCTGTCTGATAAAGCCAGGCGTAACAGGTAGTTCCAACACTGTGATAAATAGTGCCATCTGCATATGCCAGATATCTACTGTTTTTAACCTGCACAGGGCCATGATTTCCACCGTCTGCGGCAATTACCTCAAATTCACCCTCATATTTGTCAGATTTCTTATTCAGCTGATAATTTCCAGTTTCAACTTTATAAGTATAATGGCCTTCGTAAGACGGCATAAAACGAACCTTGTAAACGTTGCCGCCATCATAAAAGCTTTCCACTTCCACAGTTTCCTTTTCCCCGTGGAAAGCCGCTTTCAAAGCTCCTGCCTGAACAGGCTCTGACATATTTTCTACACAAAAAGTCAATTCAAATATATCCCATTTCTTTACACTTTCCATTCTACTCCTCCAATGTTGCCCGTACTCTGGAATTTTTTATTTTCAGAACTGCAATTTACCGGACATTTATTCCTCCAATGTCAAAAGTTCTCCAAAGCTCTTGATTTTCTTATCCGTAGCTCCATATCCAGCTGCATCTCCAATTCCCACAGCCTGCATGCCTGCACTTTTTGCCGCGTCAATTCCTGCATAAGCATCTTCCACAACATAGCATTCCTCTGGCTTTTCGCCAAGAAACTCTGCCGCTTTCAGAAATACTTCCGGGTCCGGCTTAGACTTCGTAATATTCGTTCCATCAGAAATTGCATCAAATGCACCCAGCAGCTCTACCTTTTCCAGAATAAATTTCGCATTTTTACTGGAAGAGCCAAGTGCCAGTTTATAGCCCCTGTTATGCAGCTCAGCGAGTGTATTTCTTACTTCATCCGTCACATCATCAGGTGTCATACCACCTAGAAGTTCCTTGTAAGTATTGTTTTTGCCTTCCATTAATTCTGCTTTTTTCTCCTGAGAAAGAGCTGGTCCCTCATATCTCTCCAAAATAATTTCCAGGCTTTCTGCACGGCTTACACCGCGGAGACGGTTATTAATCGTCTCGTCAAAATAAATCCCCATCTCATCTGCCATTTTTTTCCATGCCAGGTAATGAAACTTATCTGTAAATACAATAACACCATCCAAATCAAAAATAAATGCTTTCATAATATACTCCTATTTATAAATTACATCTAACTGTAAAAGTTCCTCTGCAGCGCTCTGTACCATATCCGGATGAAAGCCCAGAAAAAACATATATTGCAGTTCGTTCAAACTCAGGTTCAGGTCCTCCGCATCTTTTCCCTGTATTTTTGCCAATGCTAATGGCATTTTTCTTTCCAGAATTTCCAGTGCCCGGGGATCATTCTGCATTTCCTCCAGACGGGAATCCATGGTGTACGCTTTTCTGTAATCGCGCTTCGTTCTGTATCGGAACTCATGAACACCAGGCTCCAGCTTTATCTCCTCCTGCAGATTTTTCTTTTCTGTTTCCGCCACTGACGGCAGTACTGCAGTTGCATGGCAGCCAAAGGGTACCTCAAAACGAACGGTTACCGAACCGTCCTCATTTACCGACCATGCAGAGGTATATTTTCCACTTACGGAATCGTACCTGTATTCCACAAATCTCAGTTTATTGTTCAGCTGCGGCGCAAAATGAACTGCTCCAAATCCAGCCTGTGTTTCCTGAATTCCAGCCATATAGCGGTACACATACTCCATAACAGAACCATAAGAATAATGATTCAGGGAATTCATTTCTGTTCCACTGATAGTTCCGTCATCCAAAATAGAATTCCAGCGTTCCCAGATCGTAGTTGCTCCCAGATTTACGCAGTGCATCCATCCCGGGAAGCCTTCCTGGAAAAGAATGTAGCTCGCCACATCCTCAAGTCCATTCTGTGCCAGCACCTGACAAAGCATTGTCGCGCCTACAAATCCGCCTTTAATCTTATAACAATCTTTTCTTAATCTTTCTTTTAGTCCAGAAATCAGTTTATTTTTATCACGATACACGCCAAAATTCAGACACATGAGATATGCTGTCTGCGTATCCACGGCAAGTCTTCCATTTACTGCAAAAAACTCATCCAGAATTGCTCCCTGGATTTTCTCTGCTTTCTCGTAATAATATTCTGCCTCCATCTTGTACCCCAGAATTTCAGCCGCCTTTGCCACTTTTCCGGTTGAAGCATAATAGTACAGAGAAGCAACCAGGGTATCATCCGTGCCACCCTTCATGCTCTGCGGACTAATTCCATCCTGTGCCAGCCAATCTCCAAAATGAAAACCGAAGTCCCACAGGTTGTGATTTCCATTTTGCTCCTCGCTTCGGATAATCCAGTCTACCCATTCTTTCATCATAGAATAATTTCGTCTCAGCTCATCCTTATCGCCATAATGCTGATACAAAACCATAGGCATAAAAGCTGCCACATCTCCCCACACACTGGAACCGCCCGGAAGGCCGCCTAAATTTGGAATAAAATTTGGAATTGCTCCGTTTTGTTTTCTCTGCTCAATGTGCAAATCCTTTAAAAACTTATGATAAAAAGCCCTGGTATCCATGTTATAACAGGCAGTTGGCGCAAAAACCTGCGCATCCCCAGTCCATCCCAGTCTTTCATCCCGCTGAGGACAATCTGTAGGCATATCCAGGAAATTGGACTTTTGTCCCCACATACAGTTTTTCGCAAGGCGGTTTAACTGAGCAGATGAGGAATTAAAATATGTGGTTGTTTCAAGATCAGAATACACAACACAGCCTCGGAAAGCTGATGGTTCTACCTCTCCTGGCCACCCATTTACACGGACATAACGGAATCCCAAAAAAGTAAAATGCAGGCGAACCGTTTCTTTTCTGCCATCTGAAATGTATTCGAATCTTGCTTTTGCAGTTCTGTAATTATCGTTATAGAAATTTCCATTCTGCAGTACTTCTCCAAAATCTAAAGTAACCTTTGTGCCTTGTGGAAGCGCAGACTCAAACTCCATAAATCCCACCATGTTCTGTCCCATATCCAGAACAGTCTCTCCTGCAGGCGTATGAATTACTTCCTGAACTGCAAGTTTTTCCTTTACAATAACCGGAAGACTGTAACGTTCTGTGAGGTGGGAAGGAATTAGGGAAATATTTCCCATCAGAGTTCCCTCATCCCGCTCAATTAATTCAGCCTGCTTCCATGGATTCTCCGTATTCTTCCACAACTGACGGTTTAATACTTCCCCGTCATAAATATCACTCATCTCAATATCACTGCCGCGATATTTCCATGTCTCGTCTGTTGCAATTACATCTTCTCTTCCGTCTTCATACCAGATATGAAGCTCCGCAATTGCAGCAAATCTTGTACCATAGCACTGGGATGCACCATCGTAACCCAGTCTGCCCTTGTACCAGCCATTGCCGCAGTAGATGGAAATGGAATTATCCTGACCAGAGCATAAGCAGTCCGCCACATCATAGGTCTGATATTGTATCTTCTCACGATAATCGTTGCAGAATGGCGCAAGAATATCATCACCAGCTTTTTTTCCGTTAATATATGCTTCGTATAAACCAAGACCTGTTATATACAATCTCGCCTGTGCAATCCCTGGCACAAAGCCATTTTCATTCTTTTCTGTTACCGAACTACTCTTAATTTCAAATTTCTTCTCAAACACCGGAAGAAACTTATCCTCTTTCGCCGTACTGATAAACTTTCCGTTCCATGGCTTCCTGCCCTTTCCTCTTTCGAAGAAAGCTATGCCAGACGCCTGGTCCCCCTTATCTCCAGTCACTGTAACCCGGCAGTAGTAGCGTGTACAAGGCTCTACACGCACCCCAATTTCCTGTCCAATACTTTTCAGTTCTGCCCCATCCTTTTTCCAGATACAATCTGAAAAATCCGCCTTTTTACTCACTTCAATCCTAATATTCTCAGCCCGGCAGGACTCACTTTCCCGTACCTTCCATGAAACCTTCACCTGATCCAGATGGAATCCTACTGGATTTGTAATGCCATTAATTTTAATATCACAGATTTTCATGCATTGTTTCCTCTGATTTTTCAAAGTCTCGTTATTTTTAATATTTCAAATACTCTTTTCCGCAGAACGGATCTACCGGGCTTTTTCCTTTAAATTCAGATCTTCCCATCAGCTTCTCCACGCACGCATCAATCACATAATCGTTGTTTGAGTAGCAGTTAATATAGGTCTGAATCTGCGGTATGTCTACAAGAGAATAAGGATTGGCCATACTTATGTAAACAACCGGAACCTCAGCTGTAAACCATGGACAATTGTCTCCATTGCCCCAGAATGTGTACCACTGGTAACGGTTTGTCACCTGATTGGATGCATTTTCCATATTTCCAACATAGAGAACAAGATCGTATTTGCTTACGAAGGTTCCAACGGAAAAATCAGGCGCAGATGAAAAATCTTCTTTCTCATATACAGAAACTTCAAAACCTTCTTTTTCCAGTAATGCTTTCCAATGCTCTGTAACACGGGTGCTTGACGGATAATTTCCCAAAATTTCCAGCAGAACGCGCTTTGTTTTTGCGGGAGAAAGAGGCAGAATGTTTTCGTTATTTTTTACCAGCGTCACAGATTTATCCGCACACTCCTTCGCCCAGTTTTCATATGTTTCATTGCGAAGAATTCTTAAGTCTTCTTTTCCTGGAACCAACTCTTCTTTTGTTTTTTTATGTAAACCAATTGCGGCTTTCGCAGCCAGAATTCTGGTCACAGCTTCATCCAGTCTCTTCTCTGAAAGAATGCCTTTCTTATAGCCTTCCATCATGTACTGATAGTCTTCATGAAGATCCTTGTTGAAAAGGAACATATCACAGCCTGCCTCAATGGAATATGGAACTGCCATTTCACGCTTCATTCCAACTGTAAAGCCAAGCATACAGGTGGAATCTGTACTAATCAGTCCATTAAAGCCAAGCCTGCCTCGAAGCAGTCCCTGAAGAAGCTCCGAGCTTAAAGTTGCAGGAACCAGTTTGTCTGGAAAATCCGGGTTGAAATGCTTCTGGTATGCCGGCTGGGCGATATGGCCAACCATTACCGTAAGTGCCCCATCATCAATTAGACCCTTGTAAATTTTTCCATAAGTTTCATCCCACTCTTCACAGGAAAGATTATTCACGCTTGTGAGAATATGCTGGTCAACTTCATCGCAGCCATCTCCTGGAAAATGCTTAATAGAAACTGCCACATTTTCCTCATCTGCGGCACGTTTGTATGCAAGTCCGCATTTCAATACAAACTCCGGATCATCTCCATAAGTACGCACGTTTGTAATGGGATTTCTCCAGTTTCTGTCAATATCTACCACTGGTGCAAAAGCCCAGTTACAGCCAACCGCTTTTCCCTCAGCACAGGAGACTTTTCCGAGACGGTATGCCTGCTCCGGATCACCAGTTGCGGCAATCTCCATCTGTTTTCCAAAAGAGGTTCCATCCGTTGCAATTCCATCACCGCCAGCTTCCAGATTGGCTGCAATAAACAGCGGGATTTTGCTGTGTTCCTGAAGCCATCTGTGGCAAGCCTGCATTTCCTCGCTTTCCCCACAGCGGTATAAGATTCCTCCAATATGGTGATCCAGCATTACATGCTGCAAATATCCCGGATCAGCAGAATATCCAATGGGAATCATTAATTGCCCGATTTTCTCTTCCAGGGTCATATTCTGTTTTGTCTCTTCTACCCACTTCACACCCTCGTCATCCAGGTTGAATGGTGCCGCTTTAATATCTATCATCGTTTTTTTCATCCTTTTTCACTAAATTTGGGTACAAAAATACTGCTGCAAACAGAAGCTCGCTTTTTCCGTCCGCATCTCCATTTGCAACAGTATCTGATTTCACATTTTATGCATGCGCTGCTTTTCTCTTTTCAAAGAAAGCTGCAATTTTTCCTGACTGGGAAGAAAAGGTATAGAAGCCCAGTACGAAAACTCCCATAATAATCTGCTGCCATCCGCCAGCTCCCAGATTCAGGCAGTTCAGACCATAGTTCATAATCTGCATTCCAATTGCTGCAATTGCGATTCCAATCACATCATTGCTTGCCAGTCCAATAAAAGTTCCCATAAATACCGGAACAATATAGGAGAACATAATGGATGAGGTTGCCAGGCCAGACTGTGGAGTGACATCATTCTGTGAGATGTACACGATTGCAGCCATTCCAATAATCAGCCCGGAAAAAATATAGGAAGTAAATACGTTTTTATTCTCATTGATTCCAATATTTACTCCAGCGCTCTGATTGTTTGCGAGAATTTTTCCTCTTCTTCCTGAAGCTGTAAAGTATGTATATACCACAAAAATGAGCATTGCCAGCACTGCTGGAAGAAGAACCAGCGGCATACGTCCCATTCTGGAAAGAGTCGGCGTGGAGTAAAACCCACGGATTCCCTGACCCCCAAACAGCAGATAGGTCAGTGATTCATACAAAAGTGTCATTCCAATGGTACAAATGATGATCGGAAGTCTTCCCACAATATATACAATGGCTGTTCCCATAGAAAGAACCACGCCCAGAGCTACGGCAACTGCAAATGCAGTCCACATGCTTCCCGTCTGCTGTCCCGCATAGCCTGCACCAATTGCGGCAAGTACCATGGAAGCACCTCCGGAAAAATCAAAGCGGCCGTTTTTTAGCTGAAGCCAGATAGCAAGTGCCACACATACTGTCATGCAGCTGTTGATCACAACCTGCTTGACCATATCTTTTCCCAGGAAAATATTGTGTCCATTTACAAAACATTTATCGCTGTTCATGGTGATGACAAGCATCACCACAAACATCAGCACTGGAAATGCCAGTGACAATAATACTTTTTTTACAGCTTTCATAGCATACTCCAATCGTCAGCCTATCTTCTCCTTAATATGTCAGAGTCTGTACAGCTTCTACAAGTCCGGCATAAGTCGCATCGGGATTTCCAAATGCAGTCATATTTAACACATCCTCCGGTGTATATGCTGCATTAGCTGCATCAGCGGTATTGTAAAGGGAATTAACATAAAGCTCCATATCCTCATCACTGTTTACAATATACAGTTCCGTGCTGATTCTCTCTGCCTTTTCTGGCATATCTGCAAATTCAGTATCATTAATCTTATTTAACATTAATACAAGCGGATAAACAATTGACTCTGCACCAGTAAATGCAATCTGCTGATAGGTCTGTGTTCCTGCGGATCCAAAGTTTGTTTCCTCTCCGCCGTCTGCACCAGTTGTAAACAGCTTAATATCGGAATCTACACCAGCAGAAACCATTGTAGGATATACAAAGCTTGTTCCTGCTGCGAAGCTCATAATTGCCTGTGTGTCAGGGTGTTTGGAGAAATAGGTGCTGTCAAGCGGAGCAAAGTTTAATACATCTACTTCTTCATCCAATGGATCTACTGTAATCGGTGTTTCAGCAGTTTTATTATACTCTTCCACATCGGCAACAAACTGTTCAGCAGCAGTTGTCTGTGCCGGGAAAGCCCATACCGGGAAAACCGCCATTGAAACATGGGTAAGCGGCGCATCCGCATTTCTTTCATTATATTCGATCAAGCTGTCAAAGAACTGATCTCCAATATTGACATCATCCGGGGCATGTCCATCAACAACTGTTCCAAGGAAGTTGGAATTTCCGAATACATCATCATAAGCAGTTGTGTAAGAAGTATCAAAGTCGCAAAGATAACCTGCATAATAAATTCCGGCCGCCTCACATTCAGAAAGAATGGACTGTGTTCCAAGATCCATAGTGCCAATGATTCCGTCTACACCGGAAGCAATTAACTCCTGTACCTTTGTAAGGTTTGCAGCTTCATCAGTCTGGGTAAATGTACCATATTTAAATTCTACATTTAATGTGTCAGCCAGGGATTCCAGAAATGCTTTTGTAGCATTCGGAGCCTTTCCTGTATCCTGGTAGAAGCAAACGCCAATTGTCGCTTTCTTTGGCTCTGCGGATACGGATACCACGCTTACAGAAGAAGCAGCCAGTGCACCAGTCAGTGCAAGTGCCATAATTTTCTTAGATGTTTTCATTTGATGATTCCTCCTTGAATTGTTTTTATTGTTATTGTTGTTATTCTTTTAAATTGCATTATTTTAATATTTCAGAAAGTGTTTCCTCAAACACAGGTGTCCACAGTTCTTTATAGCCAGTTGCATTTGGATGAATAGGATCTGGTTCATTTTCTGGTTCATTTTCTGTTCCATATTTTGTCTTCATATAAGAATTGATTTCTCCTGAAAGACACATATCTTTCAGTTTTTCGTTGTTCCATAAATCAACTACATCAATATCCCATTTGTCTTTAAGTTCAAACAGTTTATCCACCATTGCCTGATATTCATCTGACTCAAAATATGTGCCTGTGTAGAATACAACCGGACAATCCCAGGTGCTTTTTACATATGAGATAATTGTTTCCATAGCACCAACTATAGTGGTATCATCGTATTCATCACTATCACTGATTTCACCTAATGGCATTCCATTTGTAGCATCATTCGTAGACAACTGTACCACAAAAGCATCAATATCCATATTCGGGTCTATTTCTTTCATTCTCTCAACATAAGAAGAATCTGAAGTATTGGTAAGCATAGTTCCGGAAATTGCATATTTATATGTGGAAACAGCACTGTGATTTTCTGCAACTGTCTCTGCCATACTATATCCATTATCCCCAAATGTAACTGAAGAGCCTAGCCATACAATTGTTTTTCCGGAAATAGGATCTGACTCATCTGCATCTGCATTATTTTCTTGCGGAACACTGGCGTCATCCCCATAGCCGACTGCCACAGCGCTTCCAGCTTCATACAGATACATATTTCCCATTGGAGGCAATGCACAGGACATGGTTCCTCCCCATTCCATAGTGTATCCTGGTTTATAAGACACGGTAATTTTCTCACCGGCTTCTACTTCAACAGCTTTATCTACCACAAAAAGTCCTAACTCATTAATATCTGAATAAGTCTCATTACAATATTGGATTGGAATAATCGGCACATATTCTCTGGCATCACCAACAGTAATACCTACATAAGTTGTACCTGCTGCGTAAGGTGATTTACCAAGCTCCAAATAAACATCATATGTTCCCTCTACGCCGTCCGGAACATCAAATACCACCTCAGTATTATCTCCTACCTGTGTAATAACCCCAAGGCTTTCGTTATACCCGGACTCTACTTCTTCTCCATTCTGATCATAACCAGTTCCACTAACTTCTGCGTCAGAAGCTTTCAGCTCCACATTTTCCATTGCCTCAGCTTTAACCTGGACTCCAAACAACATAGATAAACAAACACCAGCTAAAAATAACTTTCTTTTCTTCATTTTCTTACTCCTTACATCTAATTTTATCTTGGAAGTACTCCATCACGCTTCCGGCAGGTTATCATAACAATAATGATAAAAATCACTGCTTTCAGGAAGTTGATCATATTCAGGTCAACGCCCATTGTGGTAAGGTCATTGCTGAGAAGCACGTAGGTAAAGGTTCCCACTAATGCACTGCTGACCTTTGACTTCATTCCGCCTGAAAGAGGCATTCCACCAAGGATCAGGCAGATCATAACGTCCATTGCAAAGCCCGTTCCAGTTCCTTTTCCAGCACTTCCTGTACGGGTAAGCATAATAAAAGCTCCAATTGCTACAGTCACGCCAAATGCCATATATGCAAATACCTTCCACTTTGTAGTATTTACGCCGGACTGTTCGGCCGCAATCTCGTTAGCGCCAATTGCTTTGGTATATTTTCCAAATTTCGTATATTTGAAGAAATATGTAACAAGCACTGCCACCACTGCAATTGCAATAATCAGCATAAGTGTGTACTGATTTCTGTCCATTGGCTTGATTTTTGCCTGAATGGAAATACTTGTATTTCCAGTTCCCTCCATGAGAAGCAACTGCGCTCCTGTGAAGAAGAACATCAGAAACAGGGAGGTTACGATTGACGGAAGCCCCAACCACACTGCAACAGCGCCGTTAAAAGCGCCACAGGCAAGGGCGATTGCCAGAACTACAATAAACGCAACCGCTACACCAGCAGTTGTTCCACCCATTTTGTTGGAGATCAGTATGTACAAAATCGCATATACACCAACCTGCTGACCAACGCTGACGTCCATAAATCCCATGGAGTAAACAAACACCGCTCCCAAGGAAATGATTGCATATGGCGCAACAGTCTGTAAAACTGTGGTCGCATTGTACATCAGCTTATCTCCGCTGAAAATCAGAAATAAAATTATCGTAATTACCAGTCCTGCATAAGCAGCCACATCATAAACATGTCCTTTCAGCCAGGAGGCTGTTTTATTTTTCTCTTTTTCCACTTCTTTGCCTCCTTATATCATGTACTCGATAATGTCGGTCTCCTTCAGTTCCGGAGCACGCATTACTTCGCCTGATTTTCTGAAATCTTTCATAATAATAATCTTATCTGCCATACCGATCAGTTCCGCCATTTCTTCACTGATCAGAATGATTGCCTTTCCTTCTTTCTTCATCTGGGCAATCAGTGCATACATAGACTGTTTCACGCCAATATCAACGCCTCGGGTAGGACAGTCCATAATCAGAACTTCCGAGCCTCTCGCTGTCCACTTTGCAAAAGAAACCTTCTGCTTGTTTCCACCGCTCAGAGTATTTACCCACTGTTTTCCAGTTCCGCATTTAATTCTGAAAGAATCAATTTCTTTATCTGCGCGATCTTTTTCAGAAGCCGGGTTTATGAAGGTTCCATGCTCCAGTGACGGAAGCAGCGGAAGTACGATGTTATCCTGAATAGAACCGTCCAGTATCAGTGCCTCTTTGTCACGGTTCTTGGAAATATATCCGATTCCGGATTCAATCGCCTGCAGACAGGTTTTAATCTCTTTTCCGTTTCTCACAACACTTCCAGATTCAAGCTTCTCTAATCCAAATGCGGCTCTTCCAACCTCATGCATTCCACATCCGGACAGACCGCCGAAACCAAGAATCTCGCCTTTATGTAAGGTAAGTGAAAAATCTTTAATCGGTCCAAAGGAGACATTTTTCAGTTCCAGCGCAATCTCATCGCTGTGGCTGGTATCGTAATCCTCGCGGTAATAAGCCTCTCCGATTTCTCTTCCAACCATCATGTAACGAATTCTCTGGACTGCATCCGGTGCATCCATTTCTTCCCGGTTCAGATGTCCGATAATATTTCCATCACGAAGAACCGTCAAGTCTGTACACTGTTCCAGGATCTCATCCATATCATGGGAAATAAAGATCACACATTTTCCCTTCTCCTTCAGCTCATGAATCAGCTTATACAGAATCTGACGACCTTCCAGGGAAAGAGCTGTTGTAGTCTCATCCACCACGAAAACTTCTGTTTCATCAGATACGCATCTCACAATCTCAATCAGTTTTCTGTCCTCGAATGTGAGCTTATTAATGCTGTCTTTTGCATGAATATTGGTGATTCCAAAGCTCAGAAGCATTTTCTCAGCCTCAGCATTTGCCTTTTTCATGCTGACGAATCCAAACTTTGAAAATTCATCAAATCTTCCAGCCAGCAAATTCTCTGCCACTGTACAATCTGGAATCGTGTTTGCTTCCTGAAGTACCATGCTGATTCCGGCTTTCTGAGCCTCCACCATATTTTCAGGTTTCCAGCTTTGCCCTTTGTATGTCATGGTTCCTCCGCTGGCAGCCTGCATTCCTGCAATAATTGAAGTAACCGTTGACTTTCCGCTTCCGTTTTCTCCGATCAGGCCGCGGATCTCTCCGCGGTAAAACCTCATGTCTACTCCTTTCAGAGCCTGAGTCGGTCCGAAAAACTTTGTCATATTTTTTACTTCAATGAGTAACTCTTTTTCCATAGTTTCCTCCGAATTGTTTCACTCCTGTGTCTCTTGCTTTTCATGATTATATTGTACCGTTTTCGGTCATGGTGCTTCAAGGCTACTTTTTTGCATTGAATCGTACACTTTTTAATAAAAATCATAAAATTTCTTCATAGAGCACCTCTTTCATCTTTTTTCACATAAAAAAATGTACATTTTTATATTTACATTTGGAAATACGTATATCATAATGAAGGTAACATAGTGCGGCACAGCCTACTCAGGCAATTGGTTAACATAATTTCATTTCGATTTTTAGGATAATCGCCGATGTTTGCAAAGAAATTCATAGAAAGGACATTCCCTATGTTAGACGAACGCCACGAAATAATTGAATTTGGCCCACACATTCCCCTGAAAATATTCATTCATAAGCTTGGCTCCGTTTCCAAGCACTGGCATTCCAGCCTGGAGCTGCTCATGGTACTGGAGGGAAACATTTCCATTACTGTAGATGGGGAAACCTGGCAGCTGAAAGACGAGGACGTAATTCTTATCAACTCCAACAGCATCCACGAAATTCATTCAGAAAACGGTGCTGTCATGATTGCAGTCCAGATTAAGCTTTCTTTGTTCAATCAGTTTCAAACTGATCTGACTTCTATTGTTTTTGACTGCAACAGTGCAACCACACCGGACTTCAAGAGGTATGCCAACATCCGCTTTGCTATTGCTTCTCTGATTCAGGCAAATTCCTATCATTCCGATGGAACGGACTACATGAACTATTCTCTCAGCTATTATCTGGTCTCCCAGTTACTGGAAAATTTTAAATCCAATGCTTCGGAGACTTTACAGAAACAGCAAAAATACATGGAGCGTCTTACCCGAATCATCAATTTCATAAATGAGCATTATGCGGAAAATTTTTCCCTCAGTGACCTTGCCGCCATGGAAAATCTGTCTGTACCTTACCTTTCTCAGTTTTTTGACAAATATATGGGAGTAAAATTTATCCAGTACTACACTGGCATTAAACTGGAACATGCAGTAAGTGATCTAATTTCCACTAAGGATTCTATTGAAACGATTGCTATGCGAAATGGTTTCACAGAATCCCACGCTTTTATCCGCGCGTTCAAAAAACAGTATCAGATGCTTCCAAGTGCTTTTCGCAAGCAACAGGCCCAGAATCCTACACTTACAGCCCACGCAAATGATATTAATTATCTGCTTCTTGAGCCAAGCAATTACCTGCAGGCACTCACCAAGTACCTTTCCACCAACGACCTTTCTGCTCACTCCATGCCGTCCGCGGTACACAAGGAACTGGTCGTATCAGACATTCCGGTAACCGAAACACTTACACCCCTTCGGCATACCTTCAAAACTTTCACAAGTGTAGGCCGCGCTGCCGAGCTTTTGGACCGGAATATTCAGGAAATGCTTATTGATCTGCAGAAAAATGTGGGATTCCGTTATATAAAATTTCATGGGATTCTTTCTGATGACATGATGGTGGTCAGCCGCATCGGGCAGGAGCTTCGTTTTACCTATACTTTGGTAGACCAAGTTCTGGATTTTCTTTTGTCTATTCAGTTGAAACCCCTGATCCAGCTTTCTTTTATGCCAAAAGAATTAGCGGAAAATCCAGATAAAACGGTATGCTATTGTCCTTTTATTACCAGTCCGCCTGCTGATATGAAAGAATGGAACTTTTTAATTGAGGACTTTACCAGGCACCTGATTGAACGCTACGGACTTGATGAGGTAAAGCAATGGCCTTTTACTGTATGGAACGAACCGGTTACTTCCAAAAAGATGTTTGGCTTCGGAGATGATGCACTGTTTTTCCGCTTTTATAAACATACTTATGACACTGTGAAATCAGTTTGCCAGGATATTCAATTTGGAAGTCCTTCCATGCTGTATATTGAAAACCTTGGAAACGCGGACTGGATTTATCGTTTTGTAGGGTGGTGCCAGGAAAACAATTGTCTTCCGGATTTTATGAATATTCACTATTATGCAGATATTATTCTGCCAACATCCGGGGATGATTTTTTTCTTAACAAAGCAACCGCATCCTGTTTTCCCAAAATAACCGACGATTTCAGTCTTTTCATAGGCGGTGTCAAAAAAATATTTAAGACTCTCGGACTTCAGGATAAGCCGGTATACATGACTGAATGGAATTTCACCATGTCACACCGCAACCTGATCAGCGATACCAGTTTCAAAACCTGTTATATTATGAAAAATCTTCTGAAAAACTATGACAGACTGGATTCCTTTTGTTACTGGAGCCTTACGGACCTGATCCGGGAAAATCCGCTTCCGCCTAATCAATTCCATGGCGGACTTGGAATCTATACAAGCAGCGGACTGCGCAAGGGTGTATTTTATGTTTTTTATTTTGCCAATATGCTTGGAGATGAATTGATTGCTTCCGGAGATGGGTATTTCATCACACGAAAAGGCGACAGCTACCAGATTATCACTTATCATTACATCCACTATGGTGATCTTTTTGCTGCCGGAGAATTGTTCGATATTACAGAAACCAACCGTTATACCGCTTTTGATACAACGAAAAGCTTCGATATTTCTTTGCAGTTAACGGAGGTTGCCAACGGAAATTACAATGTGAAAGAGTATTTTGTAAACCGCCATCATGGAAATGCTTACGATATCTGGCTGGAGATGGGCGCTATTCCGCTTTCGCCCAAAGATACGGATCTATTCCGCGGATTATGTGTCCCAGGATTCCACCAGAGCAGGCTCTACGCAGAAAAACACGCGCTTACATATACTGCAGAGCTGAAACCTTTTGAAATTCGATTTGCGGAAATAAGTCCTTTGTAAAAAGATTTCGTTTTATCAAAATATATTGCGCTATTTAGAAATGTTTTATATCGTTATAGCATCAATCTTTCTGTATGTCGAATGGTATTTCGATATACAGAAAGACTTTTGCATTGTTTTACGTTTTTCAGAATTAATTTTATATCATGTCGTTCGTTTTATCGAATCATCTTTCGTTTTATAGAATATGTTCGCTACATATTTTTCAGCAGAAAACTGGCCTGGAACCGGTTTCCGTCGGCCTCAAACTTACAGGTGCCGCCGTTTTTCCCGCACAGCTTTTTGATGGAAAGGATTCCGATTCCTTCCTCTCCTTTTTCCCGCTTTTTGGAATAAATCTTATCTTTCTCCTGGAGTAAAATTCCGTCAAAGGAATTGTCTACTGTAATCAGCAGCATGTCGTGCTTTTTCTCTGAAAAAACTTCGATATAGCGTTCCCCCTCATATGACCCGGCTGCGGTTACTGCGTTGTCCAGTGCATTTCCCAGAATGGTGCAAAAATCTGTGTCCGGGATTGAGAGGTCTTTCAGATGACAGCACACGGAAAAGTCAATGTTTTTCGCCTTGGCAAGACAGCCGTAATGGTAGAGGACACCGTCTGCCGCAGCATTTCCCGTGTATGGAATATCCACTTTTCCCATTTGTTCCAGTTCCAGATTGTCACAGTAATCCCGCAGGCCCTGAAGGTCGTCAGCGTCAAGAAGTCCCTTGATTGCCGCCACCTGGTGGCGGAAATTGTGGCGTGCTTCCCTTTCTGCAAGAACCTGCCCGGTAAGTGCCTGGTAGTAACCTTTCTGCTGGTCGATCTGTTGATTCATCTTTTCCTCATTGCGGAAGCGCTGGTGATCGCGGGCAATGGCGATGCAAAGCAGTATGGTCGCCGCACCAATCAGACACTTGCTCAGCATCTGTCCAAAGGTGCTGGTATAAACGTCTGCGCTATCCGAAAAAATGCTTGCGAAAAACAAGGCAATGGGAATAAACCAGATAGAATCCCAATAGTTCTTGCAGTCGATTTCCAGGAATGGGGTAACGGTATACCTCATCAAACGTCTAAGCAATGGATACAAAACGGCATAGATGATAATCGCAATCACACTGGTCTGGGCAATCCCTGCTGCATCTCCCTGCATTCCAAGATGGGAGCTGATATACGCTCCAACGGCCAGTGTAATCATAACAATATCCGCCACAATTCCAAAGACAAATAAATGCACTTTGGTGTATCCGCGGACGATCTGCACATTTACCACTGCCATAACAATGCAGAAGACAATCAGATTCACCTTATAAAAAGGCACATCAATTACCTGATTGATTCCCATCCACATGCAGATCCCGAAATCCACAGCCAGACCAGCCAGATAAATTGCAGTTAAACGGCACTTGTCTTTAGCCGAAATTTTTTCATAAAATGGGACTATTCGCAGGAGCAGACTGGGGACGTGGGCAAAGATGCAAAGCAAGCTTACGACACCAATCATGAGTGTATTTTCCATATCAATATTTCTCCCTTTTTCGATCCTGTGCTTGAAATCTTTCGCAGCTATTCAGCCGCACTATTGCGCAAATCATTTTTTTGTAAACATAGTTCACAGAACGCCCAAGATGTACAGCGCGGATTTTCAGGCAGACCTTAACTATTAATTTCTTGTCGGTTGGTTTTCCATCCGCTTCAGCTCTGGCAGAATCGTTGCCAGCATGGTAACAAAACACAGCCCTCCGCCAATCACATTTGACACTGGCTCCGCCAGAAATACTCCATGTGTTCCCATGTGAAACACATAGGGAAACAGATAAGTAAGCGGCACCACGATCACAACTTTCCTCAGCAGGGAAAAGAAAATTGCCTGTTTTTTCTTATTCAGGGACTTGAAAACAGTCTGTCCAATGTACTGCAGATCCATGAAAATAAAAGCGGCAAAATAAGTTTTCAGCGCCGGAACCGCATCCTTCACAAGGAGCTTATCCGAACTGAATACTGCAATCAGATAATCCGGTGCAAAAATAATCACGCTCCACATTACAGCCGTGTAAACCAGAATCATCATAGCCATTGTCACCATAGCTTTGCGCACAAGTGCAGGACGATGAGCTCCATAATTATAGCTTAGAATCGGGGAAGTGCCCTCATTGATAGCATAAATAGGCGTCTCCACCATCTGCCGCACACTTGACACAATGGTCATAACCGATATGTACACATCCCCGCCAGTCACGCCAAGCACATTGTTGCAGCAGATCGTTACCAGACTGTTGGTCAGCTGCATAATAAAGCCCGCCGTTCCAAGGCTTACAATATTTTTCGCGTATTCCACACAGCTGTGCAGTTCCTTTTTCTGTAAAAGCCGCGCCTTCATCTCCGCCTTTCGCTCCAGGAAAAGAAGCACATATGCTGCGGACAAAAACTGGGAAAGCACCGTTGCAATTGCCGCACCTTTGATTCCAAGTCCAAACACAAAAATAAACAGCGGATCCAGAATCAGATTGGCCACAGCTCCAATTGCAACAGACAGCATTCCCGTAGTGGCGTATCCCTGCGCATTGATAAACGGGTTCATTCCCGTGGCAATCATAGACGGCACCGTTCCGATCAGGTAAATCATCATATACGGGTACGCATGCACCAGCGCCTCCTCGGACGCCCCGAACATCACCAGCAACGGTCTTGCAAACAGAAGGCCAATCACCATCAGCACCACACCGCTTGCGCAGACCATAGTAAAGGAAGTGTTCATGACCATCTGCGCCTTTTGGTTCTCTTTCATTCCTCTGTTAATGGAAAATAAAGGCGCGCCGCCGCTTCCAAACAGATTGGCAAACGCCGTAATAATCATAATCAGCGGAAAGCAAAGTCCCACCGCTCCCAGCGCCGTCGTTCCCACTTCCGGAATCCTCGCAATATAAATACGATCCACAATGTTATACAAAAGGCTCAAAATCTGTGCCACCAGCATAGGAATCGCCGCACTGAAAATATTTCTGGTCACAGTACCGTTTTCAAAATCAATACGTTTCATATTACATCACAGCTTTCTATTATTACTTTTTATATAAGATAATTTTGCACATTGCAGTTAGAATTGTCAAGTAAGGATGTTCACGTTCTAGAGCCTGTTTGAAAAATCATTCCTGCAATCTGCACGCCCTAGCATTTCAAAGCTTCTCCAATATTACCGTCCGGTCATTTTTCTTTAGTCCGGATTTTACTACTTCAAGTCCATATATAGATTTTCTAATCTGATATTTTCGCGTATTATTAAATCAAAGATAAGAATTCATAAATGAAAGGAGTCCTGATTATGCTACAGTATAACATTCATTTAAGAACCGTAAATGACTTTAGAAACTATGCAAATATGATCGTCCGTTTCAATATTGCCGGATTTGTAAGAGTAAGAAAGGAAGAAATCAACATGTACGATATCCTGGAAATCATGTCCCAGGGGCCAGTGGATTCCATGATTCTGAACCTGACAAAATATACTCCGGCTCAGATTCCGGAACTTGAGCATTATATGGAGAAAGCCAATTTTTTTAATGACTTAAATACAGAGGATGTCAGTAACATTGCCTGATTCTCCACCACTTAGACCAAATTTTACAATCCGCTCCGGTACTGCACAGGCGTAACTCCGGTATGCTGACGAAATACCTTTCCGAAATAACTCAGTGAGCTGAATCCGCACATTTCACTGATTTCCGTAATTGTACGGGTGGTTGAGGTCAGCATCTCCTTAATCCGCGCAGAATCTTCTCTGTGGGAAGAAGGTTCGATCTGCACCGCAGTTATTTTATCAAGCAGCCTGCACCAGAATTCTTCCAGCTGGGTGCGCACCCGAATTTCATAGTACTGCGGTTCCTGAGATGACAGACGGATCATTTCTTCAATATACACAAATGCCGGATCTGATGCTGGAATTTCCACTCCGGAAATCTCTGAATTCAGCACCGGGGCAACATACTTCCGGAAAATTTCTCCATTGTACTGCCCGGCAAGCAGCACAGGCTCGAAAAGAAGCGCATAAATCCTGCACTTCACAGGATTTTCCAGCTGATAGGCATGAAATTTCCATTTTTATTACATCCACATAAAACAACATTACCCTCCACCACAAACGATAGAGGGTATGTCATATTTTTACATTCTGTTAGATTCACTGGCTTTTTTCCCGAAGGCCCAGTCTCAAATTTACTCTTCCTCGAACTCCAGATCCTTACGGCTCATTTCCTCGATCAGCTCTCTCTTCACCTCAAAAAGCTTCGCGGAAAGATCCACATAAACCTTCTGCGGATTGGAGAATCGTCTGGACTCATCCCAGAGTGTACTCTGCTCCTTCTGGCAAATAGCGCGCAGTTCCATGACAGACGGGGAAGTGTAGACGCGTTTGCCCTCTTTGATAACTGGTACCAGAAGCTCACGAACTTCATAAGTTCCGCCAAGAATTTTGGTCTTCTTCCAGGTGTCAACCGGGTCAAATACAACCATCGTCTCATCCGGATTGATCTTTTCATCTGCAAGACAAATCAGATCGGCCTTAATCTTGCCTGTGGATTTGCTGTAAATACGGTATACGGTCTTATTGCCAGGATTGGTTACTTTCGCAGTGTTCTCGGAAAGCTTAATCTTCGGCACAAATTCACCTGTCGTCGGGTCTTTCACTGCTGCCAGCTTATAAACACCACCAAATGCCGGGTTGTCATTGGAGGTGATCAGACGTGTTCCAACGCCCCAGGAATTAATCTTGGCATCCTGTGCTTTCAGGCTCTCAATCAGGTACTCGTCCAGATCACTGGACGCGGAAATGGTGGCATCATCAAATCCGGCTGCAGACAGCATCTTATAAGCTTCCTTGGAAAGATAAGCAAGGTCACCGCTGTCGATACGGATTCCATATTTTTTCAGCTGAATGCCTTCCTCCCGCATTTCCTCAAATACACGGATTGCGTTTGGAACGCCGGATTTCAGCACGTCATAGGTGTCTACCAGAAGGATGCAGGCATCCGGATACATTCTTGCATAAGTCTTAAATGCGGTGTACTCATCCGGGAAGCTCATAATCCAGGAATGTGCATGGGTTCCCAGTACCGGCACGTCAAACATCTGTCCGGTCAGCACGCAGGAGGTTCCGATACATCCGCCGATCACCGCTGCTCTTGCACCGAAAATACCAGCGTCCGGTCCCTGGGCACGGCGAAGTCCAAATTCCATAATTCCGTCTCCCTTAGCAGCATAGCAAACACGGGCTGCTTTGGTAGCAATCAGGCTCTGATGGTTCATGATATTCAAAATAGCAGTCTCTACAAGCTGTGCCTCCATAATAGGCGCAACCACCTTCACCATAGGCTCTCTCGGGAAAATAACGGTACCTTCCGGGATTGCATAAATATCACCTGTAAAATGGAAAGCGCGAAGATATTCCAGAAAATCTTCTTCAAATATGGAAAGACTGCGCAGATATTCGATATCCTCATCTGTAAATCTCAGATTCTCAATATACTCAATCACCTGCTCCAGTCCGGCACAAATGGCAAAACCGCCTCCGCATGGATTATCACGGTAAAACATGTCGAAAACGACAGTCTGGTCAGTTGGGTTTTTAAAATACCCCTGCATCATGGTAAGCTCATAAAGATCCGTGAGCAGAGTCAGGTTATTTGCTCTCATGTTCATTCTCCTCATCAATAGGACCTGTCAGGCAGGTAATTATTTTGCTTGATTATATCATATTTCCCCTGAAATTCACAGGGCAAAGCAGTATTTTTTCCCGTAAAATCAAGGCTTCCAGTGAATTGAATAAATTTTTTTAAAAATTTTGAAAAAAGGGGTTGACTTTTATATATACGTTGATATATAATACAACATGTCGCAAGCGAGAAAACAACTTGCTAAAGCGCATAGGGCTATCGCCAAATGGTAAGGCAACGGACTCTGACTCCGTCATTTCAAGGTTCGAATCCTTGTAGCCCTGCTAAGTGGAGCACCTCAGATGAGGTGCTTTTTTCATGTCATGAAAGTCCCGGAAGCCGCATATTTACTGGCTTTGCGGGACTTTTAAAATATTTCTAAGAATCTTTTCTCAGGACTCTGGCAGACAATTTTCCCCTTATTTTCCTTACTGATTTTTACTGCATTTTTGGTGGTTTTCAGATGCGATAGGTCAATCTTAGGTCAATTTAAAATGACGATTCCTCCGAATTCCGATTGTCTATTTCTTCTTTTTTATCATCTTCTTTTTCATCGCATTATATTCAACCTGAACCCATGCGATCTCAGCAAATAATACGATCATAAGAATACCCACCTGCAGCACAACGCCATCCAACTTTTCAATAAAATATGCAAAAACTGATAGCGTAATAAAAAGTGCACAACCCATTCCTCCAAACACTCCATATCAAGGTTTTGAAGAGCCTTTCTGTAACAGTCAAAGGATTCCGGATGCTTTTCTTCCATCCACTTTAATGTCTTTTTCGGGCCAAAATAGGGATGATGCATGATATCGAAAAAAATCTCCAGGCTATCGATCAGCACCCAATGCCAGCGAAACAGTCCTTCACAATCCCCTCGTTTTGCACGCTCAAACATTGATTCCATTTCCGGCACCATAAAAGTCCCGGAAGGGGCATACCTGCTTTCCGAGACTTTTAAAATTTTTTGTTTACTCCTCCGCCATTGCGTACTGCACAATCATGGGATCATCATATTCCGCCCACATGGATTTGTTCTCGTCCAACATTTTGAGTTGCTCCATTTCGTTGTCGGTCAATTTAAAATCAAAAATATCCATATTTTGCTTCATGCGTTCCTTATGCACACTCTTAGGAATTACAACAATTCCACGCTGAATGTGCTGCCGAAGAGCAACCTGTGCTGGTGTTTTCCCATGTGCATCTGCAATTTGCTTTACAACGGGATTTTCGAGGACTTCTTTCAAACGGTGCTGGGCAAGCGGTCCCCACGCCTCGTGCTGGATGTTGTACTTCACCATCCACTCGTGCAGATTATACTGCTGCCAAAATAAATGCGTTTCCACTTGATTAACCGCAGGCGCAATCCGATTAAAAGTTGCAATATCTGCCATACGTTCTGCACTAAAATTAGAAACACCGATAGTCCTGATCTTGCCCTCATCATACAAACTTTCCAGTGCATGATATGCTCCATAATAATCCGACAGGCATTGATGAATCAACACAAGATCAAGATAATCCGTTTTCAGCTTTCTCAAAGATTCTTCTACAGACGATACCCACACTCTATTGCATCATAGACACACTGCGCCGTATGCTCTGCCGGAATTTCAAATACTCCGAATCCAATTATGGGCATTTCCACACCATTATTTAATTTTACATATTCCATATTTTTTATTCTTTCGTCAATATTATTTACAAAAAGGCTTTTTTACAAGGGCAAAACAGCTTTACCAGTTCTTTTTTTCTTTACTGCTGTCATGCTGTGATTTGCGTTTCTCAACCATTTTTACAAACCATTCCACCATTGCCGCCGGGTCCTGATGTGAGAAAAATGCACTCGTAGACGTATCCAATTGTGAAATCTGGCTCATATCATTCTCATCAAGCCTAAAGTCAAATACATTAAGGTTCTCAATCATACGTTCTTTATGTACTGACTTTGGAATTACGATCACCCCTCTTTGAATATGCCAGCGGAGCATTACCTGAGCTGTTGATTTTCCATATTTCTGTCCGATTGCTTTCAGGACTTCGTTCTCAAAAAGTCCGTTTCTTCCTTCGCCAAATGGTGCCCACGCTTCCAGTCGGATATCATATTTGTCAGCCCATTCTTTTAATGTTTTCTGCTGGTTGAGAGGGTGCGTTTCCATCTGATTCACCATTGGCTTAATACTTGTAAAGTTTGCAAATTCTACCATGCGGTCTGCATAATGATTGGAAATGCCGATTGCCCTAAGTTTCCCTTCCCTGTACAGCTCTTCCAAAGCACGCCATGCACCGTAAGTATCACCAAAAGGCTGATGCAGCAACATCAGATCCAGATAATCGGTACGCAGTTTTTCCATATCTTCCACATCAAATTCTAATGTTAAAGTCTGGATATCACCCATTTCCTATTCAAATGTAGTATAACTTAATCCATAACCAAACGGATAAAGAACCGTGTCATCGTAATCAATCAGGTTCTCCTGATCTGCTGTTTCATAAAAACGATAGCCTACATAGATACTCTCAGAATAATTAACGAAAGATACAATTCCATCAGCTCTTTCCCAGGCCTCTTTTGCTGCATCTGATACATCCTGAGTGTTTGTGTATGCAAAATGTCCGATGTTATTAAAATATGGTGCCTGATGAAGATCCCTCAACCAGGTATCTGTAGTTTTTCCGGAAGAATTTACATTACCGGCAATAATATTTCCAAGAGCATTAAATCCCGTTGCGCCTGCTCTGGCACAAAGAAGAACACTCTTTATCTGCTTATAGTCTTCTGTCCATCCTAATTCAAGCGGATTTGCGCCATTGTAGATAATAATAATATCATCAAATTCGCTGCATACCATATCTACAAAATCTTTTTCTGTCTGGCTGAGTTCCAGATAAGACTGTCCAGCCTGAAAGTCATCATACTCTGAAGAATTATTGGTATAAGAACCTTTCATATATTTTGTACCAATATCCATTGTTGAACCATCCATGATCGGTCCCATATCTGTTGGAAGGTCGGCACCTTCACCACCGGTACGTGATATTACAATTGCTGCTTTGTCTGAAAACTCTTTTGCATTTTCCATAATCTCATCAGAGTAATCTGCTGCCGGAACTTCCGGAAGAGTCCAGTCCTGACCGTCATTAATACTAATGATTGGACGATCTGCCCTGTACTTTACATACATATCTGATAATTCTTCATTTGTTTCAAATCCAGCATTGTTCAGTCCCTGAAGAATTCCTACCGCTGTTGCTGTATCTACAGTTCCGGATCCTGTTCCGCCAAAAATCGGTCTTCTGTTTGAAGTACCAGTTCTTTTTCTACCTTCAATTTTGCAAAACGAATAGCCTTTTCAAGTTTATTCAAAAACACAATGTCCAAATCACCTTTATAATCCTCAACAAAGTTTAATCCATTATGAAACTCCTGTATACTGAATTTGGTATTGTGTTCTTCTTCATACTGCAGCAAAAAAGTGCGCATTTTCATTAAATGCTCGCATTCATCATCCACTAAACCAATATAAATCATCTTCTCAGCCTTCCCTTTACTACTTTCCCGGTTCTCTTTTCCATCACCCACGCAAACGCCTTCGCTGTCCTCACATCTGGTTCCTGAAAATGATTTCCCTGGTTCCATTCCAGGGTACAATTTATACCCTGCTCCGACATCCAGGAGCAGGCATCTCTGATACATGCCCCCACCTGCGCCATAACTGGATTTCTGGTCTTTTCCTCTCTATCGCCAAGGCTTAAATAAACAGTTCCGGTTTTCATCCTGTGCTCTCTCATATAAGCTGAAAAGCCCGGGAACCACACAGACGGAGAAGCTGCCGCAACACCGGAAAATCGATCCGTCTGGTACGCTGCCCACAGCGCAAACAGGCCAGCCAGAGAATATCCCCCAATATAATACGTCTTGCCCGGATCTGTACACAGTGCGAGAATCTTTTCCAAGGTTTCGGCCGCACCGCCGCCAAAATCTTCATTTTTAAACACTGCCGGGGCTTTCCACGGCGAAAGTTCATCATTCCAGTTCTCTACTTTTGCCGCAATAAACCGGAAATCCAGTTCTCCTGATGAAGCCCGTTTCCGGATTTCCTTGACCTCATTCTCAAGCACCGCCAGTTCATGCTCTCCCGTAAGCTGGATCAAAACAACATCCGCCTCCGGGTTTCCATATTCATACGTTGTTATCATACGCTGCTGTCCATTCTCCATATCACACCACGCCCGTCAGATTTGTCAAAAAAAAACATGCATATATTTTTTACCAGTATACCATATTTTTTGCCATCGAAAAGCAAATTTCTTTCTTGACTCCAATTTCATTTTCCATTAAAATAAAGAAGATAAATCAAATAAAAAAGACGCGAATAAGACAATAAATGTCGCCTATCCACTGTCGGACGGATGGGTACATTTGTTGTCTTTTTTTGTTGTCGGAGAGGAGAAAGTTTATGAAAAAAATGAATGGAGGAAAGCACGATGCCTAAGACAAAAGGAGAGTCAATATTTTTTACAGCTATTACAGCATGGATGATGGTCTATGTCATGACCTTGTATAACACAGTAATTGCCATGGGAAGCTTCACAAATGCCGCCTTTCTCATCGCACTGAAAGGAATGTGGATCGAGTACATCATCATCGCACTGCTAGCCTATTTCGTATCCGGCCATCTTGCAAAAATGTGCGCTTTCAGAGTAGTTCAGCCTGGTGACAGACCTATTTTTATTATTTTCTCGATCCAGATCTTCACCGTCATCTGGCAGGTTCTGTTTGCAAGCGTGCTTGGTGTATACCATGGTTATGGCTTCACCAGCAATTTCCTGCCTGACTATCTTACAACCTATTGCAGCAACTTCGTTATGGCACTGCCGCTGCAGCTTATTATCGTAGGACCGCTTGCAAGACTGATTTTCAGAACCATATTTAGACGCGCCAAAAATTAAGTTTATTGTAAGGCAGTTTCAGGTGGATTTTAATTCGAAAGAAGAACGCCAGCCCGATTTTCATTCAGGCTGACGTTCCAGTCATTATTTGATCACCTTATAAATCATATCCATCAGGATCAGATCGTACTGTCCCGGGGCTGCCTTTTCCTTCCTCACTTTTCACAGTGATGGTACCGCCCATCATATCCACAATGTTCTTGGTAATTGCCATACCGAGCCCAGTTCCCTGGATTCCGCTGACGGTAGAAGTCTCTTCTCTTGAAAAGGATTCAAAAATATGTTCCTGAAACTCAGGCTTCATGCCGATTCCGGTATCACGAATAATGAACTGGTAGCTTCCATATCCGGTAGGCGCAGATTTCAGCTGTTTTACCCGGATGCCGATGATGCCTCCAATTTTGTTGAATTTAATACCATTGCTCAGAATATTCAGCAGCACCTGTGTCAGTCTCAGTTTATCCGCAATAATGTCTTCATCTCTTACATCCACGGTATCAATAAGAAAATCCAGCTGTCTGGAAGCAATATTGGGCTGCACAATAGTTCGGATGTCATGCGACATATTGTTCAGGAAAGTCTAAATATATCGTCAACAAAAAGCCGCTGAATTTCAGTCCAATTTTTATTCATCGGGCCATAATTTTCCCTCTTTATAATGCTTTCTGCAAAGAGCTACGTAGCTCTCATTGGAGCCAAGGAAAATTTGGGCGCCTTCCCGTACAATTTTTCCGTTTGCGTATCTAGTGTTGCACTGAGCGCGCTTGCCGCACCAACAGACAGTGGGGACTTCCTCGATCACATCTGCGATTTCCATCAGCCGCCTGGAGCCTGGGAAAAGATGGTTCAGGAAATCGGTCCGCAGGCCGTAGCAGATTACCGGAATGTTGTAGAAGTCTACAAGGTCAGACAGGATATCCACTTCCTCCGGGGAAAGGAACTGTGCCTCGTCTACCAGAACTGCGTCTACTTTTTTCCCATGATACAAATATTCTGTGCTGTTTGCATTCCAGATTTGGGAAATCTCTTTTAAAAATTCATCTACATAATCCGCAGGCGCAGATAATCCCATACGGGACTGGATCTCGCGCTCTCCGTCACGATTGTCCGTCCGCGGCTTCAGCAGTACCGCATATTGTCCACGCTCCTCATAATTATAGCGAACCATCAAAATATTAGCAGATTTCGAACTGCCCATTGCTCCATAACGGAAATATAATTTTGCCATTTTTATAACCTCGTCGTGTTTTCTCTTTCATGATTATACATGATTGCAGAATAAACCACAAATAAAAAGCCGCCTTTCGGCAGCTTTTTATACGTTTTTAAGCGCAAATTTATGATAACCATTCAGGTATATTTGTCAATTTCCATGCCGCTTCATGTACAGGAGCGGATATGGATTTCCTTCTTCATCGTGATCGGTTCTTTTGTATGTTTCAAAGCCCAAATGTCTGTAGAATCCAACAGCCCCGGGGTTCTGTTCATTTACGGTTAATTCCTGTACATCATAATTTGCAGTTCCGTATTGGAGCAGTTGCCTTCCCAGGCCCTTTCCCCTTACTTCCGGGGAAAGAAACAGCATCTCCAGCCGTTTCTTTTCTACTCCCATAAACCCTGCCGTTTCGCCCGATTCCTCCCGGGCAACGATCAGATGTTCCACCCCGCTTAACGCCTGGGGAACATACGTCTTAATTTTATTTACCTCTTCCTCCGAAAAGAAAAGATGAGTCTCCCGAACCGAAGCCTCCCAAACCTTCAAAAGCTCCGCCAGAATCTGCGGATCCCGTTCCTGAATTTCATATATTTTCATATCTTTCCCCGTCTTTAGCACCCAAATAATTTCGCTGTTTTTTCCATTCGCTCTGCAATAGGAACGCCAAATGGGCAGCGTGCTTCGCAGGCATGACAGCCAATGCACTCGGATGCTTTGTGTTCCAGCAGTTCGTAATGGGACTGTACCGTTGCAGGCACCTTAGGCTGCATGGTTGCCAGGTCATAGAATTTGTTGATCATCGCAATATCCAGATTGGAGACACAGGGTTTGCAATGGCCGCAGTAGGTGCATTCACCGCTGTAGGAATGGAACGGCGCATTCGCGATCACAGATGCATAGTCTTTTTCCTCTTCTGAAGCATCTTCATATGCTGCGGCTGCATCAACCTGCTCTTTCGTATCGTAGCCGCACATAATGGAACAGACTGCGGGTCTGGTCAGCGCATAGTGGATACACTGCACAGGTGTCAGACTTACACCAAATGGGGAACGTTTTTCATCAAACAGTCTGCCGCCTGCAAAGCCCTTCATTACCGTAATTCCTACGTCATTCTGCTCACAGACCTTATATAACCGTGCGCGGTCTCCATCAATTCCTTTCAAACCGGCGTCAAACTCCTCCGCAAACATAGTGTCAATATTTTCACTTGCCGGAAGCATGTCAAAAGCTGGATTAATGCTGAAAAGAATCATTTCCACATATCCGGATTCTGCTGCTTTAATGGCAACCTTCGGGTTGTGGGAGCTGATGCCGATATGACGGATTACGCCGCTGTTTTTTAATTCCATTACATAATCCAGATAGTCAGAGTGCTGGATTTGTTCCCACTCTTCCTCAGAATCTACATAGTGAATCATTCCCAGGTCAATATAATCTGTCTGCAGTCTTTTCAGCAAATCCTCAAATGCAGGGCGCACATATTTCATATCCCTTGTGCGGAAATACTGCTCATCCTTCCATGTGGAACCAATGTGTCCCTGAATAAACCAGTTGCTGCGGTTTTCCTTAATTCCTTTTCCAATAATATCTCTGGATTTCGGGTCCGCCATCCAGCAGTCCAGAATATTGATTCCAAGAGATGACGCATAGTGGATCAGCTCAATTCCTTCTTCCTCCGGGTGCCGCTCCAGCCACTCCCCGCCGAATCCAATTTCGCTCACCATAAGCCCAGTTTTTCCCAATCTTCGTGTTTTCATTGTATTTCCTCCTCATCCTTGTTTTATTGGCACCCATTATTTCGACCAGGTGCTCTCTTCTGTTTTGCCTTCATAATCAAAAAGTCCGTCGTTTTTCTCTTCCAGAGCTTTAATCATGTGGTAGGTGTATTCGTTGTATGGGGTTGGAATGCCACTTTCTTTTCCCATGCGGATCAAAGCGCCGGAGAACATGTCGATCTCGGTGTGACGTCCTGCGTCCAGGTCCTGAAGTGTGGAATAGCGGGCAAATGGGGGAACTGCACTGCCATGGCTGGAAGACGCTGCTGCCTTGCTGATATCAATTCCTTTCGCAGCCGCAACAGCCTCAAGCTCCTGCCGCAGCCCTTCACTGATCGCCTTCATGTGAATGCTGTCCCTGTAGCAGCCAACTCCCGCGCCCAGAATTGCCTGGGGCAGATTGTTGCACACGTTTAGCCGGAATTTGCTCCACATCTCCTCCCGGATATAGTCTGTATGGCGAAAATGAAGCCCTGTATCTGCAAAAAGTTCCTCGATTGCACGCACCCTTTCACTTTCATAAGGTGCTTCCAGTTCCCCGAAAATAATTCCGATGGTAGTCTCCGGGTCAAAACAATATCCATCTTCTTCCTTATGAGATGCCACCTTGATCAGAGAATACATGATATTAGCCTTGGGAATCACAGTAGAAATCATTTCTTCGCTGTCCACGCCATTCATAAGGCTCATCACAATAGTGTTCTCACCCACCGCTTCCCGTATACTCTCCAGTGCTCCCGGCAAAGCTCCGTACTTCAGGGAAACAACCAGCAGATCTACTCCATGAGCTTCCTGCGGTGTCCACACATGAGGATGGTAAACGGTATGATTAATCGTGCATCCCTTTTCCTTCAGGCGCTTCGCCCTCTCCCCTTCTGCCACAACACCAAGTTCAATATTTTTCACCCCGGAAAGTCCCCAGATCACATAAGAGCCTACGGCTCCCGCTCCAAGAACTGCCACTGATTTTATTTCCATAATTTTGTCACTCCTGTTTTTCCATATGTCAGTTTCAGCCAAACGATTATTCTACCACTCAACTGCTTTACCCAATATAACGGGTTCTGATTTCCAGCTTATTGTTCATCTGTAACTGCATTGTAGCATATGCCTGTGGGTTCGTAAACTGCGTATAATCCCAATGCCTGCACCTTTTTGCAATCGCTAATTCAAAACTTCCATCGCAAAAAGCCGCCGCATTGCTCTCTCAAGCCAACGCGGCGGTCTGTTATTGCCTATATGTTATTCTTATTTCAATTTGCTGTAAACTTCATTTGTCACCGGCTCACACCACTCATTAGAGCCTTCCTCGCCCGGTACTTCAATTGCCAGATGGCTGAACCAGCTGTCCGGTGCAGCACCGTGCCAGTGTTTTACTTCTGCCGGGATGTTAATGCAGTCACCAGGTTTCATCTCGATGGGATCCTTGCCCTCTTCCTGGTAGTAGCCCCGTCCTGCGACACAGACCAGAATCTGTCCGCCGCCGCTCTTTGCGTGATGGATGTGCCAGTTATTGCGGCATCCAGGCTCGAAGGTTACATTAAAGATTCCAACCTGGCTGGTAGATACCGGTGCCAGATAACTCTTTCCAATGAAATACTGTGCAAAAGCATCATTCGGCTGTCCGATCGGGAATACCATTTCCTTTGCATGGGCTCTCATTGCCTCGTCCTTATATGGAAGATCGCCTTCATTTACTGCCCAGACTTCTTTGGCCAGATTGAATACAGCCCAGCCTTTCGGCCAGCCTGCATAAAATGCCACATGTGTGATAATTGCTGCGATTTCCTTCTGTGTTACGCCGTGATTCTTTGCATTCTGCAGATGGAATTTCAAGGAGGAATCCGTGATTCCCTGCGCCATCAGCGCAACGACTGTAATAATGCTTCTTGTTTTTACATCAATGTCATTGTTGTTCCAGTTCTCACCAAAAAGAACATCATCATTAAAATGTGCAAACTCCGGAGCAAATTCTCCAAGAGCATTTCTTCCTGCTGTCTGTGTAATTTTTGCCATTATTTTCAACCTCCTACAGTGATTTTACCCATTTCTCAATTTCCTGTTTATTTGCACGGTTCAGAAGTCTTCCTTCTACAAATTCAGCACCCGGTGCGGACGGCTGTAACTCGGAGATGGTGTTTCCAAATCCGCTTCCGCCGGATGTAGCAAACAGAACGATTTTCTTGCCGGAGAAATCATATTTCTCAAGGAACGTATTGATAATTGTCGGTGCTACATACCACCAGATCGGGAATCCCAGAAGGATTTCGTCGTAGTTTTCAATTCCGGCATCTGTGTCTGTCATTTCAGGTCTGATCTTTTTATCGCTCATTTCCACGCTGCTTCTGGATTTTTTGTCCATCCAGTTAAGGTCAGCCTTTGTATATGCAACTGCCGGTGTGATCTCATATAAATCAGCTCCGGCTGCCTCTGCAACCATTTCTGCTGTTTTCTTTGTTGTGCCGCTTGCACTGAAATATGCCACAAGTTTTTTTCCCATAATTGCTGCCTCCTTTTAGCATGCTTTCTCTGCTTACCTGTTTATGCCAGAAAAAATCTGTTTCATCCTGTCATCACATATTAATCATAGGTAGCTGTTCATTTTCTTTACAGTTACAATTATAATGCCATTCTTAAATTATTACTAATACTTATAATGTATTTTATATTATGCCTAAAAGGCATTTATCTCCTCTATAAACAGCTGGATTGCCCTGGAATAGGGGATGTTTCGCCGCCAGGCGATTACGGTGCTGGACGTTATTTCCGGATACAGGCGTCTTTGAACCAGCAGATCCTCCCGCCAGTATTTTGCGGCACCCTGGATGGAAACAGGGTAGGCCAGCCCGTACATCGCCATCACTCCCGCGTTGGTTCCCAGATTGCTGGTAAAAGATAGGTTCAGCTTTTCAAAATCTTTTCCGAACCAGTTGGCAAGCTCACTCTGGATTCCAAGACGCTCTGGAAGAATAAGGGGAAGATTCAGAAGATCCTGTTTTGTGACAACTTCTTTTTCCGCAAGAGGATCATCCGGGCGCATTCCCACCACCCACTGGTCGCTGTCCGGGATTCTGATATATTCAAGATTTTCCGTACTTACCGGTTCCAGAAACAGCCCGATATCTACCAGACCTTTATTCATCATTTCCAGAATGGTATCCGCGGTTCCTGTATGCAGGGCAATCTGAACCAGTGGGTATTTTTCCTTAAAGGACCGACTGATCTGCGCAAGGATTTCCACTGCCGCAAACTCGCCGCAACCGATGGTAATAACGCCTTCGATCACGTCCTCGTTCCCCTTGATTTCGTCAATGATTTTATCTTCCAGATCCATAATTTCCAGCGCCCGCCTCTTCAGAAGCAGTCCTGCAGCGGTCAGCGTGATGCAGCGTCCGCCTCTGTTAAAAAGCGCAGTTCCAAGCTCCTCCTCCAGCGCCGCCAGCTGTCTGGAAAGGGTGGGCTGGGTTATATGCAGTTGTTCCGCAGCCTTAGTAAAGCTCTGCTCCTTTGCCACAGTCAAAAAATAACGCAGTACTCTCAGTTCCATAGGTGCTCTGCCTCCGTAAATTCTACTTGTTATAACGTTTTGTAAATATAATTTTATTATATTCATCCAATGGGTGGTGTCAATTTTGTGCAGCTCAATTCTGTGGGGCTTAGGGAAATTTTTTTACCGGCTTTTTTCAACTTATAATTGAAAACTTTCCTGAATTGTGTAAAATGAAAGCAAAGAAATTTATGTTTACGAAGGAGGAGCTTTATGAAACAGAAAAAGACAAATCATTACCTTCTTGGAACAGTTTTTTGCCTGCTTCTTTTGCTATTACTGACTCCGGGACAGGCAACTAAAGTTCAGGCGGCAACTGACAACAGCCTGATCAATGTGAAGCTGGCAGAAGGAATCAGACGTTACGATTACGCGTATGAGGTCCTGAATCTAGTGAACCAGGAACGTGCGAAATCAAACCTGCAGCCCGTAACTATGGACAAAAATCTTCTGGAATGCGCCATGACAAGAGCCCAGGAACTGACTCTTTACGCGTCCCATACCCGTCCAAACGGCACCAGTTGTATGACTGCTTTTCCATATTTCGGATATAACTCCAGTGAAAACCTGGCAATTAATCAGGTATCTCCGGAAGATGTTATGAACTCCTGGATGAATTCCTCTGGCCATCGTACCAATATTATGGCTTCTGGAAATGTATCTGCAGGAATCGGATGCTTTTACCAGAATGGGGCACTTTACTGGATACAGTGCTTTTCTTCTCATGCTGCGCAGACCTGTTCACAGCCGGGAAATCAGAAGGTTTCCCCCACCATTTCCGCACTTCCGGATCTGGTAAATATCAGTTTCAGTGAAACTTCCCCTGTAAGCTTTACCGAAGCACAGAAAACGATGAAAATCTATGTGACATGCGCAGGATTTTCTTATATGAAATCCGTTCTGGATCCAACATCCTTTAACTGGTCAACCGGAGATTCCGCAATTGCTTCTGTAAACCAGAACGGCGTAATTCAGCTGAAAAATGCAGGAACTACTACGGTTACAGCATCTATGAAGTCTGCACCAACCAAGTCCCTGACGGCACAGCTGAATGCATATTTTGATCTGAATAATGCATATTACAATATTTCCCCTCGTTCCTATAACTACACGGGAAGCGCAGCAACACCTGCTGTAACAGTTACTTTCAACAGTCAGACGCTGACACAGGGAAAGGACTACACGGTTTCTTTTGAAAACAATGTGAATGCCGGAAGAGCCAGCTACACAATTAAAGGTCTTGGTCTTTACAAAGGCACCCTGACCTCCTATTTTTTCATTTACAATGCTTCAATCCGAGATGCAGAAATTACTTTTGACCAGTCCTCTTATATTTATAAGGGAACGCCTCTGACTCCCAAGCCAACTGTCACCTGGAAGGGAAAAACACTGACAGAGGGCAAAGATTATACACTTTCCTGGAGCAATAATAATCAGCAGGGTAACGCATACATTACTGTTACTGGCAAGGGAAACTTCAAAGACGAGAAAAACAGCCATTTTTATATTGATACCACACCGATTCATACCGCTGTAATCGGCAATATTCCTACATATGACTATGCTCCTGGAAAAGAGTTTAAGCCGGAGCCCACCGTTACCCTGGACGGCGTGCTTTTGAAAAAGGATAAAGATTACGTCCTTTCTTACGGCAATAATAAGAATGCAAGTTCCAGATACAACAAGCCTTATGTAGAGATTAGCGGAATTGGTCTTTACAGAAGCGGTGTGAGAAAATATTTTACCATCAATCCGATTAAAGTTTCAGGCGAGACGGTCAAAGTTACAAAGACAAATTTCGGCAATGGAAGTATGTTGGATTTCCTGAAAAATAATGTAGTCGTTACTTACAAGGGCACTCAGATTCCGTCTGACTGCATGGAATTTTATTCTGTCTGGGGATCTTCTGATAATGAGATTCTCGCTTTTACCATTGAATATACGGGAAATTATACCGGAGAATCCAGAAATATGACTTCTTTGAAAAGATGTGCAGTTTCTGCGATTGGGAACCAGACTTATAAAGGAAGTGCACTGAATCCAAAGCCGACTGTAAAATTTGGTTCTACTGTACTGAAGGAAGGAACGGATTATACCCTTTCCTGGAGCAATAATACAAAGGTGGGAACCGGATCGGTTACGATTACCGGATTGAATAATTACTTCGCAAGCGTGACAGTGAATTTCAAAATTGTGGCACCTGCACCAACTGCAACGCCGACTCCGAAACCAACCGCTACGCCGACTCCGAAACCGACCGCTACGCCAACTCCGAAGCCGACCGCTACGCCGACGCCAAAGCCAACCGCCACTCCAACTCCGAAACCAACCTTGTCCAGGCCAACAGCGAAGCTGGCAACGGCATGGAACAGCGTCACCATCAGTTGGAAGAGAGTTGCAAATGCGCAGAGCTACATTATTTACAGACAAACTGGTTCTGGCAGATATACCAAGCTTAAAACACTGAATTCCAGAACATTTTCTTACAAAGATACAAAAGTTTTGGTAGGTACCAAATACACCTACAGAGTTCGCGCCTGCAGAAAAGTGGGTTCCAGTTACATTTACAGCGCCTATGCCAGAGCTGTATCCGCAACACCAACCCTTTCCAGACCAGCACTTACTTTAAAAACAACCACAAGAAGGCAAACCATTTCCTGGCGGAGAATTTCCGGTGCCAGCGGCTACTTACTGTATCAAAAGACTGGAAATGGTTCTTTCAAACGAATAAAGAAACTTTCTTCCAGAACTACTACGTACACAGTTAGCACCAGAAGAGGCACTGTTTATAGCTATAAGCTGCTCCCATACCGTGTAGTCAACAAAAAAGCAATATATGGTCCATCCAGTGCGGTAAAAAGAGGCAGAGCTAAATAACGTAAAATCAAAGGGAGGCTTCTCAGTTCAACCAAACTGCAGCCTCCCCCAATAATCTACGGAGGTAAACACCCATGGAAAAACAGATCGACCTTTCTTCCTGGAAGCGAAAAGAAATTTTTGATTTTTTCAGCCACGCATCCAATCCCTATTATATGGTAACCTTCCGCATAGATGTCGCACCGTTGTACGCCTACGTGAAAGAACATCATCTGTCATTTTATTATTCGCTGGTCTATCTGTGCACCCAGGCAATTAATGACGTGGAAGCATTTCGATATACCATAAGAGGAGAACAGGTCTTTTATCTGGATCCGCGCATCCCCAGCTTTACCGATCTGAAAAAAGACAGCGAATATTTCCACATTGTTACCATGCCGACCATGGGTTCACTTGCAGAATTCAACGAAGAAGCCAGAAAACGCAGTGCCGCCCAGCAGTTTTTCCTGGATACCTCCCAGGAAACCGACCGTGTAATCTACTTCTCCTGCCTGCCCTGGTTAGACCTTACCGCACTCACAAATGAGCGCGATTTTTCCTCCCCCGACAGCAAAAACGACTCCATCCCCCGCATCGCCTGGGGAAAATACGTCCCAAACGGCGACCGCCTGGAACTTGGCATTTCTATAGAGGTAAACCACCGCCTTATAGATGGACTGCACATTGGACAGTTTGCGCAGAGGCTAGAAAAACTGATTCGGGAATTGTAGATCATAACAGACCGCCGCATTGATTTACGTTTCATCAATACGGCGGTCTATCAAATCATTTCATAACTTACAGCTGCAGCATCATCTCCGAAAGCTCTGCCATATACATTGGAATGTCAAAGCTCTGAGGGCAATGGCTTGCACAGGAACCGCAGGCAACACATGCTGAAGGAAGCTTATCGCCAACTACACTTTCCAGATTTCCCAGACGCCAGATTCCGCTAATCTTTGCATCATTGTATTGAGAAAGAAGATACGGAATGTTAAGGCCCATAGGACAATTTGGCATACAATACCGACACTTGGTACATGCCACTGCTGTATTGGAACGCACAATAAACGCCGCTTTTACAATCAGAGCTTCCTCTTCAGCATTTATATTATTTTCGCGCGAAATCGTAGCAATATTATCCTCCAACTGCCTCACATCTGACATTCCGCTTAAAATTACCTGCACTCTGGAAAGACTTTTTACCCAGCGCATAGCCCAGGACGCAATTGAATTTTCCGGTTCTGCATTCTTCAGAATTTCATTTGCCTTTGGACCAAGATCCGCTAGCATTCCTCCATGCACAGGTTCCATAACCATAACCGGAATTTCCGCAGCATCCAGAATCTCATAAAGCGCTTTCGCCTCTTCATAAAGCCAGTCGTAATAATTCAGTTGAATTTGCACAAAATCCCAGTTATAGACAGCCAGCATCTTCTTCAGTGCCTCTGCCGTTCCATGGAAGGAGAACCCAAAATAGCGGATTTTTCCAGTTTTTTTCATCTGATCAAAATAAGAAATACATCCGCAATCCAAAATTTCACTAACAAAATAATCCTGAACGCCGTGAAGAAGATAAAAATCAATTCTGTCCATCTGTAAACGTTCCAGCTGCTGTGCAAACTGTTCTCTGTAATCCGGGTTTGCCTGATAGTTAAATTTATCCGCAACATAATAGCTGTCCCGCGGATAATCCTTCAGTGCTTTTCCAAGAAAGACCTCGGACTCACCTCCATGATAAATATACGCGGTATCAAAATAATTCACTCCGGCTTTTATAGCATTGTTAATAATTGCCTTCGCTGCTTCATAATTGATTTCTTCACCCTCTTCCCCCATTCGTACAGGAAGACGCATATTCCCCATTCCAAGCCGTGAAAGCTTTACTTCATCTTTAAAATTTTTATAAACCATTTCGCACATATTGTTCTCTCTTTCTTCGCTATTTTTTTACAGCCCTATAGTAAACGTATTTCCTTTCTGATAACTACAGTATAAAAAATTGCCAAAGAAACAAACAGGACAATGTATAATCAGATAAGTTGACATTTCATAATCTAAATGTTACGCTAAAACCAACAAATAAATATTATAGTTATTTCGTGAATGCTGCGCAAGGAGGAAAGCCAGGATGGAAAACTATTATATGGCTATACAAAAAATAAACAGCTGGGATGCTGATGAACAATTTTACAGAGGATATTACTATGCCAGCCGAAAAGGCCAGGAAAGGCTTTACCTGCAGTTGACAGATGGTGACCCAGAGTGGATTGAATTTGTAACAAATCCGGAAAGCATTCCCAACCATACAACAGAGGATATGTTTTTTAAAAGTGAAAAGAATATCAGTATTATCAAGCACCCGAGATATTTTCCATTTTTTTATCATTCCCACCTTTTCTTCGAAATTGTCTATGTACTGTCCGGAACGTGCATTCAGAATATTGAAGAGAGAACATTGCAGCTACAGGCAGGTGATTACTGCATGATTGCCCCTGGTGTACGTCATGGTATACAGGTGTTTGATGACAACAGCTTGGTAGTTAATATATTGATACGTCGAAGTACATTTATGGATATATTTTTTAATACAATACGCACGAAATCACAGATTGCCATGTTTTTTCTAGGAAGTCTTTACAAGAAACGCCGTATAGAATATCTCATCTTCCGAACCGCTCAGGATGAAGTGATTCGGAATTATGTACTTGAAATGTATATGGAACAGATTTGTCAGGATGATTTTTCCGATCGTATAATGTGCAGTATTTTGACAATTTTCTTTAATCAGCTGACCAGAAGACACGGAAAAACGGTAGAAATAAAAAATCAGGATAAACTCCATGATCCATACCAGGAAGAAATGTTGAATTACATAATAAACAATTATAACTCTGTCTCTATAAAATCCCTAGCAGAACACTTCCATTTTTCGGAGCCATATTGCTCCATAATAGTCAAAGAAATCAGCGGTGCTACTTTCTCTGAACTGTTGACTTCCATACGGATGCAGCAAGGGGAAAATCTGTTGACACAAACACAACTTTCAATAGAAGCTATCAGTGAACAGGTTGGATATAAAAATCCAGAATCCTTTATCCGAGCATTTAAACGGATCTATCATGTCTCACCCAGCCAATACAGAAAAAAACCGAATCTTTATACTTCGGAATTATTTTCAGGCCATCCCAAATAAGATCATCTGTAGCTTTACAGTACATTTATAGTTCCTAACATTTATGAAAAGTCAATACAACTGCAGAAATCTGCCTGAAAGATCCCGTGCAGAATGCAAAACCCAAAAGCCTTGCCCTGCCGGGATCTTTTTAGTTACATTATTCCACTTCTCTCAATCTCTTATCAATCGCCTTCTGCTGTTCATAAGACAAATAAGTAAACGGTCCGTTCAGCAGTTCTTCGAATGTGTAAAGCTCTTTCTCGAATGGAAGCTTTTCATGATATACGAAATAATCCTCATCCAGGATCTTCTTTGTCTTCTCGTTTGCAAGAAGTTCTTCCATTGGGGAATCAATGCTGTAAATCTTTCTGTATGGAGTAGTTGGCACGTAATTAAATACATACTCTCCTGCTTCCACAGTCAGCTCCACATTTTTGCCATTCTGTACTGCGCTGAGAATTCCATTCTGTGAAACATCCAGGTTTTCGATTGCTGCATCTGGAATTACCAGAACAGCCTCAGAGTCAAACGGCACCACAAATCTCATAGACAGCTTGCCATCCTTCAGTTCCCACTGGCTTTCAATGATTCCGGAAGCGGAACGTAAGGAAGCCTTTGCGCTGGAAATCTGGTAGTTTGGTGTTGGAGCAATTGTAAATTTCTTAAATCCTGCTCCATCTTCGGATGGACGGATACCGACCATGTTGCGGTACATCCACTCTACAATAGAGCCATAGGAATAATGGTTCAGAGAGTTCATCTCCGTTCCGCTGATCTTGCCGTCCGGCATAACAGAATTCCATCTCTCCCAGATGGTAGTAGCTCCCATCAATACCTCGTACAGCCATCCCGGGAATCCTTTTTCCAGCAGCAGATGATAAGCAAGGTCATTCATTCCGTTCTCAGAAAGAACACGGCAGAGATAAGGGGTTCCAACAAATCCGGTGTTCAGATGATATCTGTTCTTTTTCAGTTTATTCAGAAGTCCCCTGCACACATTTTCCCGTGCATAATCTGGAGTAAGCCCCATATAAAGCACAACTACATAAGCAGTCATAGTGTCCACGCAAAGACGTCCGGACTGTGTAAAATACTCTTTGATAAACGCTTCTTTAATGCTGAAAGCCAATTCCTTATAATAAGCGGCATCCTCTTTTTTACCAAGGATTTTAGCTGTTTTTGCCAGAATATTAGTAGAATAATAGTAATATCCGGAAGAAATCAGGAATGGATCTGTTGCGCCGTATACGCCGCCAACTACATTTCCATCTAGTGCCAGCCAGTCACCATAATGGAAACCGCTCTGCCATAGATGCTTGTCTCCATACTTTTTGTCCTCTCCATGCATGTACTCTACCCATGCCTTCATGCTGTCATACTGACGCACAAGAATCTCTTTATCTCCATAGTGAAGATAAACATTCCAAGGAATAATGGTAGCCGCTTCCCCCCATGCAGTTGTTCCGTCGCCCTGATAATTGGTAAACGGCACAATATCCGGCACACTTCCGTTCAGTTTCTTCTGCTCTGCATAAACATCGTATCCATATTTTGCATAAAATGCGTAGGTGTCTGTATTAAAGCATGCTGTTCCAGAGAAAATCTGCGCATCTCCGGTCCATCCGCAGCGCTCATCTCTCTGCGGGCAGTCAGTAGGAACATCTACAAAGTTACTCTTCTGGCCCCATTTTGCATTATGAATCAGCTGATTTACAAGCGGATCTGAGGTCTCAAGATGTCCAATTTCTTCAATTTCAGAATGAATAACAAGACCTGTGAAGTCGTCCGGATTCAATTCTCCCACCCAGCCCTGTACTTTCACGAAACGGAAACCGTAGAAGGTAAAATGCTGTCTTACTTCACACTGGGTTCCATCTGCAATATATGTAAATTCTGCTTTCGCACTACGAAGGTTTTGGTTATAGAAGTTTCCATCCTGAAGGATCTCTCCAAACTGGAAAAACAGCTTAGTTTCTTTTGGCGCACTGCACTTAAAAGAAAGCCATCCAACCATATTCTGTCCCATGTCAAGAACAGTCTCACCTGCAGGAGTATGAATTACTTCAATCGGCTTAATATGCTCATGAATGGTAATCGGCGGGCTCAAGCGATCCTCCAGCCTGCCTTTATCCAGATTAATGGTTTCCACATCCAGAACTTCACTGGTATCAAGAGTTGCGTCATAAACCTCTCCTGGATAAATTCCGCTGTATACAACCTTGCTCTTTCTTGCTTTCCAACTGGTATCTGTGCAGATAGTCTCTTTGGTTCCATCCTCATATTCAATATGAATTTCTCCGATGCAGGCCAGTCTGTCACCATAGTTTTCAAAATGCTGACGCAGGCCAAACCAACCTTTGTACCACCCATCACCCAGAAGCATTTCTACTTTGTTTTCACCCTGCTTCAGATCAAGTGCAAAAGTCTGATACTGAATCCAGGTATCATAGTCGCAGTATCCCGGAAGCAGGCACTCATCTCCCTGTTTTTCCCCGTTCAGATACAGTTCGTAAAGACCAAGACCAACGGTATACATTCTGGCATGTTTCACAGGCTTGTCCACTGTAATGGTTTTCTCTACAGAAACTTGAAGTTCTTTATCTGCCTTTGGTGTAATCCAGTCAGCTTCCCAGACTCCGCCTTTTCCGGTTTCAAACCATGCAGCCTCGCTTTCTGCCATATCTCCATTGTCTGCCCAGACCTTTACTTTCCAGAAATATCTGGTCTCCGGCTTTGTCTCCACCGGAAGAACATATCCGGTGCTTACAATTTCAGCAGACTCTCCACTGTCATAGATCACTTCCTGAAAAGCTTCATCCAGAGCCACCTTTACCTGCGCTTTTGCCTGATGTTTTCCGGCAGTTTCTTCTGCCACATAAGAAATACTTGGTCTTTTCAGATCATAACCCATTGGGTTTACCAGGTGATTTACCTTCAAATGTGTAATCTTCATCTTGTATCCTCTTTTCTTTTTATTTGTACTTTATTAAAATCCTTAATATTTTGCACCCTCCAGATAATCCGAAGGGCAAACGCCCATATAAGACCGGAAAATACGGCTGAAATAAAACTGATCCGCATATCCCACTCTTGTAGCCACATCTTTAATATAAATATCAGGTGATTCCCGCATAATTTTAATTGCACGCTCCATCCTCACCGCAGTAAGATACTGGTTGAAAGACTGTTTCGCATACTTGCGGAAAAGTTTTCCCATATAAGTCTGGGAAACTCCAAACTTTTTGCACAGGCTCTGAAGAGAAATGTTCTCGGAAAGATGGCTTTTCAGATAGTTCTCTACAGAATCAAAGAAATCCTGGGAATCAAGTTTAAAATTCTGTCCGCTCTCCTGTACCTCCCGGAACCAGACTTCCATAAGGCTGCCAATCAATTCCTCACTGGTGGCCGCAAAGAAAAAGGCATCCTCCAGCATATACTCTCCCTCCTGAATAGGCAGCTTTTTCTCCGAGTATTTGCTTGTCAGGTATAAAATACGGCGCGCTGCATACTCCAGCCACAGCTGAGGCTTGCCCTCATCGGCCCACTCAGAGTATTTACGCTGCAGTTCTTTTCTCGCCTTTTCATATTGATGTTCCTGCAAAAGATATTCCAGATTTTCCAGAAGTATCTGAATCGAACTATAGTCCTGGGAATCTGACTTTTTCTTTTCGCACTCTTTATCGCAAAACATCTGACTTTTTCCAACCACGCTCACAGCATCCAGCATATGATAAAGCTTTTTTATATGATTGCAAAGCTCTGCTGGTGTAAGTGCCTCTTTATGATAAACCGTTGTCACATACTCCCTCTGAACGTCCAGCTTCTTCACGATTCGCTCCAGATATTCTTCCAGCGAATTTCCACCCACGATCTCGCTGGGAATCATATAAAGTGCTTCCATCTCATCTCTTCCATAAATAATAAACTGCTCGTTAATGTCTGAAAAAATTTCCATGCTGTTGTTCTTGGAAAAACGTCTGGGAAGACCATTCCTCCTTACGATTACACAATAGTAGCGCTCATAATGAAAATATTTTTTCAGTTCTTCCGGTGCACACTGAGCACCGTTGCAGATCTGGTGCACCAGCGCGTTTCTGTGATGATAATGATAACCCCGGATTTTCTCACCGATCCGGTCCAATGTTTTCTTCATCTCTGAAGGAATGACAGGTTTCAAAATATAGTCGCATACACCTGACTGCAGTGCAGCCTTGGCATACTCGAATTCAGAATATCCACTTACTATCAGAGATAAAATTTCCGGATGTTTTTCTTTTATCGCCGATACCAGCTGAATTCCGTTCATGATTGGCATAGACACATCACTGATTACCAGATCCGGCAGAAGCTCATCCACTTTTTCCAGACCTTCCCTGCCGTTTTCTGCAGTTGCCACAACCTGATAGTCAGGGCATTTCTTTTCAATAATAGAACAGAGAAGAACGAGAGCCGCAGGCTCGTCATCAACCACTATCACCTTATACATCTTCTTCTATCCCCTCCGTTTGTATCTTTGCACCGAACACAACCATAGCTCCGTCCGATGTATCTTTTAATTCAAAAATCAGAGAATCACTGTAGATCAGCAAAAGTCTTACATAAGTATTGATCAGGCCCATACCGCCAATTTCCAGTTCAATATTGCTTTTCTCCTGGAAAAGACGTCTTTTGGCAATCGCCATTTTATTATTTAATTCCCGCAATGCTTCCTCGCCAAAACCCTGCCCATTATCCGAAACCTCTATATACCAGTTTCCTTCTTTGCTGTATCCGTTAATCGTTACGCACATGGTACTTGCACTGTTGTGGAAACCATGGTTGATACAGTTCTCCGCGATCTGCTGCAAAGCGGTTTTCGGCACGATCTCATTCTGAATGGAAGGATCCATTTTCACATTCAACTGAACCTTGTCCTCATATCTTGCCTTTATCAGGTAAAAATATTCTCTGGTATATTCCATCTCCTCGCGAATAGTAGCATAGCGGTTCTTTGTATTTGTAGAATAACGCAGCATGGAGGCCAGCTGTCCACAGATTTCACAGATTACCTCATCATCATTCTGAATTCCCCTGCTGGAAATTACGTTCAGCACATTATAAATAAAATGAGGATTGATCTGGGCCTGCAAGGTATCAAACTGTGCCTGAAGCTGCAGAATACTCAGTTTCTTTTCTTTTTCTATGGAGGTAGAAAGACGTTCCAGAAGAAACTGGTACGCTTTGGTCAAAGCCTGAATGTCTGCATCAGAGCTTTTAATTTCAATTTTATCGTTCAGGTTGGACAGTTGGGTCTTTTCCATGTTTTCCCGTAATTCCTGAAGAGGTCTGGTCAGAAAATTTGCCATAAAAATAATAAAGCCCAAAGAAAAAACAAAGAAAATAGATCCAATTAAAAGTGCTGATTCCAGTCCATTAGAAACCGTTGCAGTAGCATCGCCCCAATTCTGTACAGTAAGCAGACGCAGTCCTGTCTTTTTTCCGGTATCTATGCTAATCAATTCCCGGATTCCATTGTTCTCATTTACCTTATCAAAAACCGAGTCCTCCAGCTGAAAATACTGTTCATAATTCTCAGAATTCAGAGTATCAGAAGCCCAAAAAACTTTTCCTTTCTCATCAAGTACAATTCCCTGTACAGCCTCATTGGGAAATGTCAGCAATTCTTCCAAATGTTCCTCTGTCTGCTGAACCTCAATAAAGCCCAGATTATTCCCCTGAATTTCCTTTACTCTTGAATATACCTTGCGTTTCGTTTCGGATGCTGCCCAATCATCTGCATGAGGCGCTATCAGCACATTTTTTCCTTTGGTTCCCTGTACAAACGCCAGCCATGGGATTTCAAAAACCTTTACTGAAGTATCCACCAGACGATCCTGCATATAACTACTAGCTGCAATGTATCCATACCTGTTATAAACAACCACTCTGTAAAAATTCTCCAGATTGTATGCCGTGTAAATGGTATTCCGTATCAGGGCTTTTTCATCAATAATATCAAGTTCATTTTTCTTTGGATCCGCCATTTTCACCGACAGATCACGAATGGCCTGCAGCACTTCCAGATTGGAAAGCAAGGACAGGGTTGCCTGATCCATTTTCTGTATGTCCCCCTCCAGGGTGTTAAGAACTTGGCTGGAAGTGAATTTTGCATTGTTGTAAATATTGGTTTGATATCTCTGATCTAAGTAATAATTATAAAAAAATCCAAACAGCACAGAAGCAGCAATTGCCAATGCGGCATAGCCCAGGATAAGTCTGCTTCGAAATTTCATAGTGCATCTCCTCCTTAAGTATGTATCATACCACATTGGCACTGTTGCTTCTATCCCTTGAATTTTATTTAACCTTTCACAGAACCTGCTACCATACCGTCTACAATCTTGTTGTTGAAGATCAGGAAGATGATCAGCATTGGAATGGTAATAAGCAGTACATCTGCAAAAAGCATGTTATAAGCACTGGAGAACTGTCCCATGAAATTATACAGAGTCAACTGTACCGTGATGTTCTCTTTTCCCGGGAAGAAATATAACGGGTTGGTAAAATCATTGAAAATAGTTACTGCGTCTAGGATAATAACAGTTGATGTTACTGGTTTTAACAACGGGAAAACAATGGTTCTGAACATATGTGATGGTGTACATCCATCAATAAAAGCGGCTTCCTCAAGCTCTACTGGAATGGAGCTCATGAACCCACGGTATAGCATGGTGGTAAATGGAATCTGCAGTGCAGTTTCAATCAGGATCATACCTGGCATTGTTTTGTAAAGATGAATTGACTGCATAACCCAGATAGTAGGAAGTACTGCTGCCGGAATCATAAGTCCCATCATTATCAAAGTATTTGCAACCTTAGTTGTACGGTCTTTTCTTCTCTGAATTACATATCCTGCCATGGAACAGCATATAACCAGACAGAGGACAGCGCCGATTGTAAGGATAAAGCTGTTCTTAAAGGCTGTAAAAATCTGATAGTCGTTTGTTTTAATAACCTCTGCAAAATTCTGCCACTGAGGTACTGCCGGAAGACTAAGGCTTAACTTGTTCGCTTCTCTTCTTTCCTTCAAGGAGTTTAGAATCATAAAAAGGAACGGAATGATAAACACGAAAAAGCAAAGCAGCAATCCCACAACATCGCCAATCAGGTATTGAATATTTTTCTTCTTTTTCATATTATTCAACCTCCTTGCTCAACAGCCATTTCTGCAGTGGAAATGCAATTACTGCAATCACCACGAACATAATCACGTTGCCAGCTGTAGACAAACCATAATATCCGGCTGCATACTGCTTGTAAATAATAGATGCCATAACGTCTGTTGCAAATCCAGGACCGCCACCTGTCATAGCCCAAATCAGATCAAAGCTTCGAAGTCCGCCGATAAAGGACAGAATAATAATGGAGTTCATTGCAGAACGTGAAAGCGGAATAGTAATATTTACAAGTCTCTGCCAGAAGTTTGCACCGTCCACCATTGCTGCCTCATAATAAGTTTTGTCAATGGACTGGATACCTGCGATAAAAATAACAGTTGCAATACTTAAGCCTTTCCATACATCAACAGCTGCTACAGAGAAAAGTGCCAGATTTACATTTCCAAGCCAGTCTGGTCCATTGATGCCGATTACTTCAAGAGCTTTATTAAGCAAACCCTTGCTTGGATGCATCAGCGCTTTGAAAATAATTCCCACAGCAACGGTACTTACCAAATTCGGGAAGAATACGATAGAACGCTGAATTGTTTTTGTTTTAATCTTTGATGTTAAGAATAATGCGATAAAGAAGGATATTGTAAGCTTAAACCCACAAGTCAGAACTGCATATATCAATGAGTTCCGGATACCAATTCGAAGAGATGCCTCTTTAAAAAACATTACAAAGTTATCAAGACCGCAGAAGGTAAATCCATTAAAGTTCCATACAGTCAGGCTGAAAAACAAAGAGAGCACCATAGGCACCATGAAAAATATAATAAATATTGCCATTGCCGGCACTAAAAACCATGTAGAATATGTCTTTTTCTTATTCATGGACTGAACTCCTTTCAAGAAACGGACCACCTGCTTTTCTGGCAGGTGGTCCGCAATCCATCTCATTTTATACTATTGGATTATTCCCAGTCTAAACCAAGCTGCACTGCCTGTTTCTTGCAGTCTTCATCATATTTAGCTGCTGCTTCTTCTGCAGTTGTCTGTCCGGAGATCAGCTCCTGGCAGATAGATGCACAGTTAGAACCTTTTACTGCTGTCTGGAACTCAAGTGCTGTACCATTTAAGCCAGTATCAAAGTAAGCTTCCTGCATCTGTTTTACAGCTGTGTAGCAGTTATCCGGAAGCTCATAGCCCTTCACAAGGTATGGTCCGCATGGAAGCTCTGCTGCTGTGTATGCATCAAGGCCTTCAGATGATAAATAGAAATCCATGAATGCTTTTACAGCTTCTGCGTGCTCAGTATTCTTGTTCATGTAAATTGCGTTTGGCTCCCAAACTGTAAGTCCGGCATTGTCTGCGTCATCACCAGGAATTGCAAAGCAGCCAAGCTTATTTACTTCGTCGCCATAAAGTTCGTTGATGTTACTTAATGCAGATGTAAGGATAATCCAGTGAGCTGCACCGTCTTCCATCATAATATCACAGCCATCATCATAGGTTGTTGCCATGTGGTCTTCATTTAAGTATGGAATCAGATCTTCAATTTTCTGGAAGCTCTTAAGAGCTGCAGGGGTAGTTGCATATTTTGCTGTTCCAGCTTCAAATTCCTGTGTAAAATTAGGATCAGCTGCTGCTACATTGTAATGATCTCCAAGATACGGAACCTGACTTGTCCAGCTATCACCATCTGTTCCCAGAACTGCAGTCTCTCCAGCCTCTTTTAATACATCGCAGTTTGCAAGGAACTCATCCCATGTTTTCGGAACTTCCAGTCCATATTTTTCATACATATCAATATTGTAAAGAATTGCGCCAGCCTGGGATGCATTTGCCGGAATACCATATAATTTTCCATCAACACCTGCAGCTCCTACGAAGCTTGCATCCAGCATGTCTGCATAATCATCTGTGATATCTTCGAAGTACTCTGACGGATTTAAGGAAGCCAGAAGGGAACCGCAGTTGTAGCTGAGAAGATCTGCCATATCACCGGAAGCAAGTCTTGTCTTTACTACGTTATCTCCGTCTTCTCCGCCAGGAGCCTGTTCAAGAGATACTTTGATGTCCAGTTTTTCTTCTGCTGCTTCAATAAGAGCATTGATTCCGTTCATGGAACTGTTGGATACCCAGAGAATGGAAATTTCTTCTCCGTCAAATGTTTTTGCTGCATCACCGTCCTCAGCAAAAACTGTGGATGCTCCACCTAATACCATTGCCATGCAAAGTACCGTACTAATCAGTTTCTTTTTCATTTTGAATCCTCCGTTTCTTTAAGAACTTGTTCTGTATTTGATGAGCTTATTTTATCGTTTTTAATCTGGAAAGTACATGGAGAAACAGTTACTGTGGCATGGAGAAATTCATCATTTTTTATATGGATATGTATTTTTCTCCATTCGTTTTATCGAAAATTTCATGTAAAATTACTTTCGATATATCTAACGTTTTAATTCAAAATCAATTCCAGTGCTGTGATGGCTTCTTATGATTTCTTCAATCTCGCCTGGTGTTGTAAGGAGAATATCTCCGCATACCGTATTTTTCAAAGCGCCGGCTGCGTTTCCATATTCCACTGCTTCCTGACAGCCTCCATTTTCTTTCAGAAGTCCATAGAGAAATCCGGAAATATAGGCATCTCCGCTTCCAATGCGATCCACAACATCAATGTTTTCATAAGGGTTTTCTTCATAATAGCAGCTGCTTTTTCTTTCATAGGCAATGGAATCAAAGGTATGCAGCTTAGGGCTGTGCACCGTTCTTCTGGTGGCTGCAACCACCTGCAGATCATACTCATCTGCAAAGCTTTTCAGAATTTCTTTTATATTTCCTTCTTTTCCAAATGTAAGTCTGGCGGTGGATTCTGAGCAGAAAAATATATCTACCAATGGAAGGATTCTGGTAATACATTCTCTTGCTTCCACGCCGCTCCACAGGTTGCCCCTGAAGTTTACATCAAAGGAAATCAGTGCACCGTTTTTCTTAAATTTTTTAATCATTTCCAACGCAGTTTCACGCACTTTTCCGCCCAGTCCCAGAGTAATTCCACTGGTATGGAAGCATCTGGCTGCACTGTACATTTCTTCCGGAAAATCCTGCTCACAGATGCGATACATAGAAGAATTTTTCCGGTCGTAAACTACCTGAGGCTTTCTTGGATTTGCACCGTATTCATAATAGTAAAGTCCAAGCCTGGCACCGCTTTCCCTGTCTTTTGCAAGATATTCTGTGGAAACTTTATTTCTGCATATTTCCTGCTCTGCATAATCTCCAATCATATGCTGTGGGATTTTTGAAATAATTCCTGCAGACAGTCCCAGATTAACAGCACCTGCTACTACATTTAATTCCGCTCCGCCAATCTGTTTCTCCAGGGTGGCACATTGTGTTAATCTTTCATTTTGTACAGGAGACAGGCGCATAAGCACCTCTCCTAATGCAAGTAGATCCAGTTTTTTCTCCATTCCGTTATCCTCTTATTTCTTTCACAATTGCAGCAGCTTCTTCGGTAAGCTTCTGTATCTCATCAAATCTGCCTTCGCTGATCAGCTTCGCTTTCACCATCCAGCTTCCTCCGCAGGCAAAAATCCGATCATATTTCAGGTATTCTTTTACATTTTCCGGATTGATCCCACCTGTTGGCATAAAGCTAAGAGTTGTATAAGGCGCAGCAATTGCTTTGATAAAAGGCAATCCACCTGCCTGTTCTGCTGGAAAAAATTTAATCACAGACAATCCTTTTCGCACTGCAATGGCAGCTTCTGAAGGACTGATGCATCCTGGCAAAACCACAATACCTTTTTCCAGACAGTAGTCTACAATTACAGAGTCAAAACCAGGGCTTACAATAAATTCTGCTCCGGCGGCAATTGCCGTATCTACCTGGTCAATAGTCAGGACAGTGCCTGCTCCCACCAGCATTTCAGGGTGTGCATTTTTCATCAGTTGGATGGCTTCTGCGGCGGCCGCTGTTCGAAATGTTACTTCTGCACAGGGAAGTCCGCCTTTGCAAAGTGCCTCTGCCAGCGGCTCCGCATCTTTTTTATCTTCTATAACCACAACGGGGATGATTCCTGTTTTTTTGATTCTCTCTAAAATCTGGTTCATGGTTTATTCCTCCATATATCCGCCGTCCATAGGTGAAACGGCTTTGTCTGCAAACAGTTTCAATACACCTTTTTTGTAACGGCTTTCCATAGACTTCCACTTCTTTTTCCTCTCTGCAAGAATCTGGTCGATTTCCGCAAGAGATTTTCTCTCCCCATTGATTCCTACAATTTGCAGAATTCGATCTGGTATGCTGACCTCGATTAAATCCCCTTCTTCTACCAGAGCAATGGAACCACCTTCTGCTGCTTCTGGTGAGATATGTCCAATTGCCGGGCCTTTGGATGCGCCGGAGAAACGGCCATCTGTGAGGAGCGCAATGCTTGCACCAAGGGTTGCGTCTGATGCAATTGCTTCTGTTGTATAGAACATTTCCGGCATTCCGCTGCCCTTCGGGCCTTCGTAACGGATGATTACAGCATCCCCAGGCTTGATTTCATGGGTGAGTACAGCCTTAATCGCATCCTCCTCACAGTTGTAAGGTCTTGCCCGAAGTACTGCCTGAAACATTTCTTTGGGAACAGCGGTGTGCTTTACTACAGCTCCATTTGGGGCAAGGTTGCCTTTCAGGATTGCAATACTGCCATCTGTTCCAAATGGTTTGTCGAATGGACGAATCACATCTTCCCTTTTCAGATTCCATTTTTTTAGATAGGACTCACATTTCTCATAAAATCCATTGCGTTTTAATTCTTCCAGATTTTCCCCTAAAGTTTTTCCGGTTACAGTCATTACATCCAGATGAAGCATATCCTTGATTTCTTCCATAATTGCCGGAACACCGCCTGCATAGTAGAAAAACTGTGCTGGCCATTCTCCAGCAGGACGAATATTTAGAAGATAATGCGCACCGCGGTGCAGTCTGTCGAAGGTATTTCCGTCAATTTTGATTCCAAACTCCTTGGCGATTGCCGGAATGTGAAGCAGAGAATTGGTAGAACCGGAAATTGCAGCATGAACCATAATGGCATTTTCGAAGGAATCCATTGTCACAATCTTATCTGGAGTAAGGTCATGTCTGGCAAGCCATACTGCCTGCTCTCCGGCCTTTCTTGCAAATTCCCTTAAGTCTTGGCTGGTAGCCGGCATCAGGGCACTTCCCGGAAGCATCAGACCCAGCGCTTCTGCCATAATCTGCATGGTAGAAGCCGTTCCCATAAAGGAACATGCCCCGCAGGACGGACATGCATTGTGTTTGTAAAATTCCATTTTCTCCTTTGTGATTTCGCCTCTTTCACACATGGCGTTGTATTTTCCAATCTGCTCCAGTGTGAGAAGGTCAGGGCCTGCATCCATTACACCGCCTGTAACTACAATGGACGGAATATTTACCCGTCCTAATGCCATCAGATGTGCCGGCATTCCTTTGTCGCAGCTTGCAATGAAAACACCGCCGTCAAACGGAGTGGCATTTGCATGGATTTCAATCATATTGGCAATCATATCTCTGGATGGCAGCGAATAGTTAATCCCGTCATGTCCCTGGGACTCTCCATCACAGATATCCGTACAGAAGTATCTGGCGCCAAATCCGCCTGCCTCTGCTATCCCTTTTCTTGCTTCTTCTACAAGCTCCAGAAGGTGTCCACTTCCTGGATGGCTGTCACCAAATGTGCTTTCAATAATAATCTGGGGTTTGGAAAGGTCCTCTAATTTCCATCCGGTGCCAAGGCGGAGGGGATCAATTTCCGGTGCGATTTTTCTTAATTTCTGGCTTCTCAGTTCCATGATTTTCCTTCCTTTCTTTTTCAATTCATCATACCATTTCGTTCTAATTTTTCGATTTTTCCTGTTCCCAATCTTCTTTTAGTTTCTTTTCGTTTAAATTCATCTGATGTATTTATAATATATCTATTGGAAATTTATTTGCAATATGTAATTTTCAACAATTATTTTTCCTGTTTTTAGGGCATCTTTTTGTTTTGACATTTCTTTTTGAAACAGTTATCCTGTTTTTAAGCATATTTAATTTTTGCAGTTAAGGGGAAATCATATGACGAATTTATCTGAAGAAGAAAAAAGCCTGCCGGAACGGCTGGCTGATAACCTGATTCATTATATATTAGAAGAAAAATTAGAGCCGGGAATCCGGCTTCCTAACGAAACTATTTTATGTGAAAAGCTTGGCGCTTCCAGAAGCTCTCTTCGTGAAGCCATGAAGCTACTGGCATCCAGAAATATTGTGAACATCCGCCAGGGTTCTGGCACGTATATTGCCAATTCTCCCGGTATGGTTGCAGACCCTCTAGGGTTTACGTTTATTGCAGATAAACAGAAATTAGCACAGGATCTGCTGGAAATCCGTTTTCTGCTGGAGCCGCCAATTGCAGCAAGAGCAGCCCTCCGGGCAACAGAACATGATATTCACAAAATACAGACCCTTTGCCAGGAGGTGGAGGATCTGCTTCGCAGCGGTAAAGATCATACCCAGAAAGATATTGAATTTCACACCGCCATCGCCATGAGCAGCCAAAATATGGTAATTCCACGTCTTCTCCCTATTATCAACAGTGCCATCCCACTGTTTATCCAGATTACAGAGAATGTGCTGCTGGAAGAGACTATCCGTGTCCATCGTGAAATTACGGATGCCATTGCCAGTCATGATCCTGTGGCCGCTCACGACGCCATGTACCTTCATCTGGTACATAACAAGAACCGAATTCAGGCGAACACTACTCCCCCAGCGTGAGCATCGTATCAATACAAGCCTTCGCCTTCATCCTCACAGTTTCATCCAGCTTAATTTCCTCACCGCCCTGACCGCGGACGCAGTTGTAGACGTCCATCAGGGTGGTCAGCTTCATGTTGTGACATACGCAGTCTTTGGAAAGCGGGTAGAACTTCTTGTCCGGGCACTCGAACTGAAGGTGCTGGACAATGCTGTTTTCTGTGCCGATGATAAACTCTTTGGCATCACTTTCTTTGGCATACTTCATGATTCCGGTTGTGCTTCCGATATAATCTGCCATGGCGGAAACTTCTGACAGGCACTCCGGGTGAACCAGGAATTTCGCCTCCGGGTGCGCTGCCCGGGCCTTTTTCACATCTCTGACAGACATTCTTAGATGGGTAGGACATCCGCCGTGAACAAACTTAAATGTTTTCTCAGGCACCTGCTTCTCCACCCAGGCTCCCAGATTGCAATCCGGGATAAACAAAATCTTATCGTTATCAATGTTCCTCACGATCTTCACAGCCGATGAAGAAGTTACGCACACATCGCAAATCGTTTTCAGCTCTGAGGTGGTGTTAATATAAGCCACAACTGTATAATCCGGGTTGGACGCCTTCAGCGCAGAAAGCATCTCCACATCCAGCTGCTCCGCCATTGGACATCCGGCGCCGCTGTTGGAAAGGTAAACCGTTTTCTCCGGGGAAAGAATCTTCACCGTCTCTGCCATAAAACGAACTCCGCACATCAGCACATTTTTCTGAGGCGCTTTGGCCGCCTGCTGGCTCAGTCCGTAAGAATCTCCTGTATAATCTGCCACCTCCAGAATTTCCTGGCTCTGATATGCGTGGGCAAGAATGCAGATGTCTTTTTCTTTCTTTAAACGCAGAATTTCATCCTGCAGTTGTCTTGTAGTCATCATAATTATTTTTTCTCCTGTTTTCGGGCATTTTCTTAGGATTATATTCTCCTTCCTCCTCACTGTCAACCAAAAAGTTTACAGATATCTTGTCAAGTGTAAACTTTAGTGTTATACTACAGGGCATGTCACCCGGCAAAAAACGCTGCAGGCAGCCAGAACACTTTCCATTTCGCGTCTGCCGTCTGCCCCCAAATTCAAATTATCAAAAAAGGAACCCAACTATGAAAACAGATATTCTCATCGCAGGCTCCGGCTGCTCCGGCCTTTACTGTGCCCTCCAGCTTCCCCGCGATAAAAAAATTACCATTATCACCAAGTCCGATCTGACCAGCAACGACTCCTACCTTGCACAGGGCGGTATGTGTATGCTGAAAGAAGAATCCGATTACGACAGCTTTTTCGAAGACACCATGAAAGCCGGTCATTACGAAAATGACAAAAAATCAGTAGAAATCATGATCAAAACTTCCCCGGAAGTAGTCAAAGATCTGGTTTCCTACGGCGCACGTTTCGAACGTAATGAGGACGGCAGCCTTTCCTACACCAAAGAAGGCGCCCATTCCACCAACCGCATTATTTTCCATGAGGATGTCACCGGCAAAGAAATCACCAGTTCCCTGCTCCGGGAAGTTCAGAAGCTTTCCAATGTTGAGCTTCTGGAATACACCACCATGGTAGATATCCTGGAAAAAGACAACCACTGCTACGGTGCTGTGATCCGCCGCCCGGACGGTTCCCTTGATACCGTAACTGCTTCCTGTACAGTTATGGCAAGCGGTGGAGTAGGCGGACTCTACCGGCATTCCACCAATTTCCGCCACCTTACCGGCGATTCTCTTGCCATTGCCCGCAAGCATGGAATTGAACTGCAGAATCCAGATTATGTACAGATTCACCCAACCACCTTCTATACCAGACGCCCGGAAGACCGCAGCTTCCTGATTTCCGAGTCTGTCAGAGGCGAAGGTGCCAAATTATACGACAAAAATATGAACCGTTTCACCAACGAGCTTCTGCCCCGCGACCTTCTTTCTGAAAAAATCCACGAGCAGATGGCAAAGGATGGCACAGATTTTGTGTGGGAAGATCTGCGTACCATCCCGGAAGAAACTCTCCGTCACCATTTTCCAAACATTGTTGAACACTGCAAAGAAATGGGCTATGATGTTTTCAAAGAATGCATCCCTGTGGTTCCAGCACAGCACTACTTCATGGGCGGCGTAAAGGTTGACCACCAGAGCCGTTCCTCCATGGAAAATCTTTATGTAGTAGGCGAAGCCGCATGCAACGGCGTCCACGGCAAAAACCGACTGGCAAGCAATTCCCTGCTGGAAAGCCTTGTTTTCGCCAAACGGGCAGCACAGGATATGGCAAAAAATGTTTTTTCACAGACAGATGACGCGGCAGACTGCGGCACAGATAGCAGCATCACAGAGATGTCCAATACATATGCAGCAGCCAATACTGCAGATATTCACGATACACAAATTACTGCAGACTACTTAGCTTCCCATGTAGACCTTCACCAGTACGAAGACCAGCAGGCCCTTGCCGAAGCTTACCATCACCTTGCAACCGAAGCCATCACACTTGGCGCAAATACAGCCAACAGAAAGGAATTTTTATATGTTTGATCAGGTAACTCTTGGGTTAAATGTTGACCCATTTATTTTAAGCGCATTAAAAGAAGATATCACAAGCGAAGACGTATCCACCAACAGCGTTATGCCAACTCCTACCCCAGGCGTGGTAGACCTTATCTGCAAGCAGGACGGAATCATCTGCGGACTGCAGGTTTTTGAGCGTGTTTTTACACTTCTGGATCCATCCACAAAGGCTGAATTCTACGTAAAAGACGGCGACCATGTAGAAAACAAACAGCTGATTGGAAAAGTTTACGGAGACATCCGCGTGCTGCTCTGCGGCGAAAGAACCGCCCTTAACTATCTTCAGAGAATGAGCGGAATCGCCACTTACACAAGCCAGGTGGCAGCCCTTCTGGAAGGTACCGGAATCAAGCTTCTGGATACCAGAAAGACCTCACCGAACAACCGTATTTTCGAGAAATATTCCGTACGCATCGGCGGAGGAAATAATCACCGCTACAACCTTTCCGACGGCGTTCTTCTGAAAGACAACCACATCGGCGCAGCTGGCGGAGTGAAGCAGGCAATTTCCATGGCAAAGGCCTACGCACCTTTTGTCCGCAAAATCGAAGTGGAAGTAGAGAATCTTGATATGATAAAAGAGGCTGTAGAAGCTGGTGCTGACATTATCATGCTGGATAATATGACCACCGAACAGCTGAAGGAATCCATTGATTACATTGCCGGACGTGCCGAAATCGAAGTTTCCGGAAATGTTACAAAAGAAAACATTGCCAGACTTACCGGTTTGGGTGTAAATTATGTATCAAGCGGAGCACTTACCCATTCTGCTCCTATTATGGATTTATCTATGAAGAATCTTCACGCAGTGGAGTAACTTCGCATAACAAGCAGACAGGAGATGAAATTATGAAGGGTGAAGAAAGAAGAAAGCAGCTTTTAAATATCTTATCCTCCAGCACTGGTCCGATTTCCGGCGGCACTTTGTCACAGGAGCTGCATGTAAGCCGCCAGATTATTGTACAGGACATTTCTCTCCTGCGTGCCAACGGTGCCACTATTTTTTCCACAAACAAGGGCTATCTGCTTCAGGAAGAGAAGAAATATTCCAGAGTTTTTAAAGTGTATCACACGGACGATCAGGTGGAGGAAGAACTGAGCGCCATTGTGGATGCAGGCGGACAGATCCGTGATGTGTTTGTCTATCACAAGGTCTATGGCATCCTCAAGGCAGACATGGGGATTAAATCTCGCCGTGATATCCGCGCCTACATGGAAGAAATCAGCACCGGCAAGTCCAGCCTTCTGAAAAACGTAACCTCCGGCTACCACTACCACACCATAGACGCCGAAAGTGAAGAGATCCTGGACACCATCCAGGAAGAACTTCGTCAGCGCGGTTTCCTGGCCAAGCTGCAGGATTACGAACCCGTAGATTTCTGGGGCGGACAGGGCTAAAGAATATTTCCCCCTTTTCCTGCATACATATAAAAGGATGTTGCAGAAAGGGGGACTTTTTTATGCAGAATATTTATACTCGCCTGATCAACCGCAATCACCCGCTTCCACCCGACTATGTTCCCGAAAATCTTGTTGATATTGGAATTCCATTCGATACCCGTCCCGGGGATCCGAAACGTCTTCTGGAAAAAAAGACTGCTCACGCTGCCCTTTGCCTTATAAATGCAGCTTGCAAAGAAGGATTATGCCTTTATGGAATCTCCGGATATCGTTCTTATAAGCGCCAGCAGGAGCTTTACACAGGCAATCCCTATGTTGCCCAGCCTGGCACCAGTGAGCACCAGAGCGGACTGGCACTGGATGTTTCCTGTCCTGCCGTTGGCCTGGAACTGATTCCTGAATTTGCCCAAACTCCAGAAGGCAAATGGCTTACCCGCAACGCATCTCTTTTCGGATTTATTCTCCGCTATCCCCAGAACAAAGAAGACATTACCGGAATTCCATACGAGCCCTGGCATATCCGCTACGTCACACGGGAGCTTTCCGGATATCTGACCCTTACCGGAATGACGCTGGAAGAATATCTGGATTTTCCCGTTAAAACAAAATCCGCCAGCGGTTTCGAAAAATGGAAATTTTAATGTTTTGGAAACGCTAAAAAACATTAAATGTCAGGCATAATTCCCCCAATTTTTCACATACTATCCATACAGTACAAAATATGGAAGCAGATGAAATATACAGGAGGAACAGATAAATGAAAGCGACAGGAATTGTAAGAAGAATTGACGACCTGGGCAGGGTGGTCATACCCAAAGAAATCCGCCGGACTCTGCGAATCAAAGAAGGCACACCCCTTGAAATCTTTACCGACCGTGAAGGCGAAATCATCTTGAAAAAGTACTCCCCAATCGGAGAGCTGAGCATTTTCGCAAAAGAATACGCCGAATCCCTTTCCCAGTCCACCGGCATGCTTTCCTGCATTACCGACCACGACCAGGTAGTGGCTGCTGCCGGACCGGGAAGCAAAGAATTTATCGGGAAAATGATCAGCCACCAGTTAGAAGGCGTGATCAACGACAGGGAATCCAAATGCCTGAACACCAAAGACCGGGGCAAAATCCCCGTAGTGGACGAACAGCCTGACGTTTCCAGTTCCCAGGTCATCCACCCCATCATTGCCGCAGGCGACGCCATCGGCAGTGTCATCCTCATGGGAAAAGGCGACAAAGACATCATGGGTACCAACGTAAAACTCCTGGTCCAGACCGCCGCTGGATTCCTTGGACGGCAGATGGAGCAGTAACGCTTCACACACTTTTTCAGACAAAAAACTGCTGCACCCTGGTATATTTTTTATATGCCAGTCGGTACAGCAGTTTTATTTTTTCTTATTTCGCCTGCTCTCTCATCTTCTGTCTCTGTTTGGTAATATCGAAATACTCTGGAGAAATAATCCCATGCTTCACCAGCGCGTCAAAAACCTCTTTCTGTTCTGGCGTCATGGCCATTCCTACTGTGGAATTGTAATCTGTAAGCACGCATCCGGTTCTCTCGATCATCCAGAATAGTGCGGAGTCATTCTCCGGTATCATTTTCCAGATTTCTTTCTCCGGATATGGCAAAAGCGCCATCATGGTCTGGAGATGTCCATTCTCTTCGATCAGCCTGTAATCTCCATCCGGCATAATGATTCCATCTGAAAAATTCTGGATTTGATCAGCTTTCTGTAAAAGCTCTTCTGTTACCTTCACAATTAGTTACCCCCTGCAAATTCTTCGCAGCATTCTCTTAAATATGCTGCTTTCTTGAAACTCATTATACCATGCTGCAAACTTAAGTGCTATCTATTTTTGTCTTCCAGACAATTTCTGGCTGCCCCCAACCCCCAAAAACTTTTATTATAAAACTTTTCTAAAACCCCTTGCATTTTCGAAAAAAAGTGGTATAGTTATTGCATACTCGATGACATAGTTTTTAATACTACGTATATTAGTTTTCGTTTTCCATTTGTCTGGAGGTGTTGTTTATGAAATTCAAATTAAAAGATCCCGGAAGCGCGATTACCCACGGTATTGCCTTTCTTCTGGCTGCTGCCGGAGCTGCGCCGCTTTTGATTCGTTCCTCAGTGTGGAGCGACCACATTCATGTTCTGGCACTTAGCATTTTTATTCTTACCATGATGCTGCTTTACGCGGCCAGCACACTTTATCACTCCGTTGATTCTACAGACAAGGTGAACCGACGTCTGAAAAAGCTGGATCACATGATGATCTTCGTAATGATTGCAGGCAGTTACACACCAGTGTGCCTGATCGTACTTCACGGCAAGATTGGTTATGCACTCTGCGCTCTTGTTTGGGCAACTGCAATCCTTGGTATTGTATTCAAAGGATTTTGGGTCACATGTCCCAAATGGGTATCTTCCGTGCTGTACATTGGCATGGGCTGGCTGTGTGTTCTGGCCTTCGTTCCAATTATTCACGCACTTCCCAAGGCTGGGTTTGGATGGCTGCTTGCCGGCGGTATTATCTACACCATCGGCGGTGTGATCTACGCACTGAAGCTCCCCATTTTCAACGCCAGACACAAGAACTTTGGATCACATGAAATCTTCCATGTATTTATTATGCTGGGAAGTGCCTGCCACTTTATTGTGATGTATTGCTTTGTGGCAAATATGCCAGTGTAATGGCTTTTTCCTAAAACATATTTGAAAAAGGCTTTCTGCAATAATTTGTGAGACATTTTACCCGGATGAGGGACTCGTAGCTGGAGCCCGAATTCGGGTAAAATATACCGCAAATCAGGTATACAGGTCGAAATATTTTTTCCCATTCTGTCTACGGCAACTGAATTCGGACTAAATATACCGCAAAGTGGGGCGTGCAGATTGCGGGAATGATTTTTCAAACACGCTCTAGTCAGACGGCTGCTGCCCTCTGTCATCTCAAAATTCCATCAGCGCAAATTTCTTAGCCCGCGTCAGCTGCTTAATGGCATACTCCCGGCTCATCGCCTCCTCCTTCGTCGCGTATCCCTCATAATACACAAGGGTCACCGGCCGCTTCGTCTTCGTGTACTTCGCTCCGTTTTTCCCGCTGTTGTGCGCCTTCAGGCGCTTCTCCAGACAGTTTGTCCACCCGGTATAAAGGGTTCCGTCCGCGCACTGCACAATATAAGTATAATTCATTTTTATCCTTTCCAATTCCCGAATCTTTTATAGAGCATTACCACGTTTTTTCCAGTTGATAAGTATTTCCTGGCTTCTGGCAGCGTCAATTTCATTCTATGTAAAGGAGCACCGCCTTCGTCTTTCCCAACGGCCAGCACCCCTTATCTTTATAAAAAGCAATCGGTCCAAACTACAGTATTTCACCAACAAGCCCCATCATTTCCCTGCGGAGCCGGAAAAAAGCAGGTAGGACACAACACCGACTGCGAATTTTCCCACCTGCTTTATTATACGTTGTTTTTACTCTTTTGTGAATGCTGCCATCCTGTTATAAACACAATTTATAGCATACAAAGAGTTACTGCTCACACCGAGATCAGTAACCGCTTTGTTATTCATAAGCGGTTACTATCAAGAGCCTAAGCTCCCATCTTACGGCAGATATGCGATCGGATCAATGGGCTCTCCGTCCTTCTTCATTGCGAAATACAGGTTGCTGCCTTCCTCACTGTAATACTTGGTAGGCGCTGCAACATAGCCGATGATCTCTCCTTTTTCAACCGAGTCACCTTCTGCCACATCCAGATCTGTCAACTGTCCGTAAATTGCCTGATAGCCGTTTCCAAGCTCCATGGTCACGGTAGTTCCTGTCTCAGCGTCATTCTCAATGGAGTACACAGTGCCGTTCACGGCAGACACAACAGGTGCCCCTTCCACTGCCTGTACGGAAATCGCAGGACTTAATTTATACTGGTCAAGAGTTGGAAAATAAACGCTCTGATCCATGCTGTAGTCGATCAACACATGTCCGTTCACTGGCCATTCCATCAATGTATCCTCAGAAAAATTGATTTCCGGACTCTGATTCAGGGAAACCTGGGCATTCACGCTGGTACTCTCTCCGATGTCCGCAGAATTTTCAACACCTGTAAGATCAGCCGCATTATCCACCTCATTGGCAGCTTCCTTCACTACAGCTTCCTCATCCAAAATTCCTGTATCAGACATTTCGTCCATATCTGCCTCAACCAGGCTGGTTCCTGCCTCTGCCAGAGTTCCGGAATCCGCGGAACTTTCCCCATTCGCCGTATCGTTTTCCTGTGTACTTTCCAGGGGAAGCACCTCCTGAATATGTTCCTGTTTGTTTGACACCTGATAAGCTGTCACGCCCAAAACTGCCATCACTGCCAGAAGCGCACCATTAAAAATAAATCTTGCTGTTCTGTTTTTCCTCATATTCTTTTCACCTCTACATACATTCTGTTCACAGCTGTTGTACCGTCTGTATTTATAGGGTGTCCAGAATAAACAGGCTTATTCATTTTATCTGCCAGATTTGTAAAAAATCTACACGGAATTTATATTTTGAAGCTCCATCTCCGGAAAATAAGCCTCCAGAATTTCCTCCCAGCTGCTGCCCTCCTTCGCCATCTCATTTCCCCCATACTGGGAAAAACCCAGCCCATGTCCTTTTCCCTTGCACAGAAACCGCACCGCATTTCCCACTTTTTGCATGGAAAAATCCGCCGAAGCCAGATGCATTCCCTCCCGGAAGCTCTCTCCTTCCAGCCAGCTTCCGTCTGCGGTCAAAGCAGTCACATAGCCTGCGCTGTCCCTTTTTTTGATCACAAGCCTGGCTGGAAGCTGACTTGCTGACACATATGTACTGTTTACATAATCCGGAGCATCCTTGTCCTGGCTGCTGTCCACAGATTTCAAATAGGAATATTCTTCATTATGAAAAACCTCCGCCCCATCCCTGGTCATGCCGCTGCTAATCTGGTGATACGGCACCAGCTTCAGTTCTCCCTGGTAGGTAAGCACCTGTCCAGCAGTAGCCTCCGCTGCATTTTTATTTTCCTGCAGCGTATCAGCCTTTTTCATCATCTCCCAGATTTGGGACAAATGTCCTGGTGACAGAGTTCCATCCAGAATAAACGAATACTCTCCACCGCTATTTCTGTCCGTATTTTTCCCGGTAACTTCCCCGCTTACTTCTTCCATAATTTTCCCCGCCTGCTCCCCTGCTGCCAGCCGCCTGTACAAATTCGACCTGGCGATCACAGCCTGAGCCTTCACCGCTTCCTCCTCATAATCCCCTTTCAGCTGCACCATAAGCAGCAGTGGAACCATAACCTCCTCATCCAGAGAAGAAAGTAAAAGTGCTTTATCCGCACCGTTTAACAGAATCGTACACACATAAGGCATCAACAGAACAAGGGGAATGAAAAATCCCGAAGAACAAAACTTCCGAAACCACTTTCTCATGCCAGCCCCGTGCCGCCTTTTCCCCAGTATCGTCCAGGCGCAACTTGCGGCACACTCGTCCTTATCATTTTCTCCCTATTATATGCACAATTGCAAAAACTTATGAACCGTAGTATACTGAACCTGTTTTACAGAATTTTATAAATAATGGAGGTTTCTATGGGAGCAATACTTCTTGCACCTGTGTACATCCTGATCAACTTTTATGTGGTCCGCTGGATGATACGCTGGATGGGCGCATGTCACAGGCTTTTCCAGACTATGGCATTCCGCGTTTCCTTTGTGGGAATTTATATTATACTTGCCACTGCACTGCTCACTGGTTTCCTTGTGAAAAAGCCAGTTACCCTGCACCGCATTCTGAAGCATATAGGAAATTATTTTCTGGGTACTTTTATTTACATTCTTCTTGTAATCGCAGTTGTGGACTTCGGGCGCCTGATACTGAAATATGTTTTCCACGCACCGTTTATCGGACAGCGAAGTACCTTTGTGATTACCGGACTGATCTGCACAATTTTGATCATTGCAGTCAGTGCTTACGGAATCCTTCACGTTACCAATGTGAAAACCACGCCCTATGAGGTCAACGTGACAAAATCAGTGGACGGCATGGATTCCCTGAAAGTAGTTCTTCTTGCAGACACTCATTTCGGCTACAGCATGGGCACCGCCCAGGCAAAACGCATTGTGAAAAAAATCAATGCCGAAAATCCTGATGTCGTCTGTATTGCCGGAGATATTTTCGACAACGAATACGATGCAATTTCTGAACCGAATAAATTAAAGAAAATTTTAAAAGGGATCAAATCCAGATATGGGGTGTACGCCTGCTGGGGAAATCACGATCTCAACGAGCCGATTCTTGCAGGATTTACCTTTAATGGAACAGAAGACAGCTACAACGATCCAAGAATGGAAGAATTTCTTACAGATGCAGGCATTCACCTGCTGGATGACGAATCTGTACTGATTGACAACAAGTTTTACATAGTTGGGCGCCGGGACGCTTCCCGCTGCGAAAAAGTAGAAGGCTCCCGGCAGACTCCGGCCCAGCTTACCCAAGCGTTGGACCAGAGCAAACCAATTATATTTATCGATCATCAGCCGAAAGAGCTTTCGGAAACAACGGCTGCAGGTGTGGATCTGGATCTTTGCGGTCACACCCATGACGGCCAGATTTTCCCCGGAAATCTCATCATCCATCTATTCTGGGAAAATTCCTGTGGCTACCTTCAAAAAGGCAGCATGCACAACATTGTCACTTCCGGAGCCGGAATCTGGGGACCAAGCATGAGAGTAGGAACCGACAGCGAGATCTGTCCTATCACCATTCATTTTACGAAATAACACCGTTTACAAAACATTTTTCAGGCAATCCTTATAGCTTTCCTCACAAAGGACTGCCTCTGCACACGGACTGCCGCATATACGGCAGTCCTTTTTTGAAATAAACATCTCTTATCCGGTTGCTGTTTTTATGAAAAACATCCCTTATTCGGTTGCTTCTTTTATAAAAAACATCCCGTATCCGATTGCTATTTTTTCCGCGCATTTCTGCGGCCGTCACTTTTCTTTTCTCCGCATCTGCCGCATGCATTTCTTCTGATGTCATTTTCTGCAATAATTTTCCTGAAATTGATTTCTCACGGACACTACAGGGGCCTTCACTGCATCCTGATCTTAACCAAGTCTGGGCGCCTGCAGCCTGTCCGCTCACAAGTACCTTTACGAACTGAAGTGCATTACCTTTTCCACAAAATACTCCTGTGACAAAGCCAACCATAACAGTCATCATCATATCAAAAAAATGCTTCATAAAGGTCCTCCTTTTTTTCATGCCTGTCCACAACCGCGATGGAACTGCGCACTTTCCATGATTGTGCAGGTATAGTTATTCTTATGCCTGTCCGCTTGCAGGATAGAACCTGATTTCTGAAAAATTTTTGCCAAATCACAGCCGCACTTTCCTTTTTTGCCTTATTGACACCGCAATTGTCCACTGCTACAATAAGCTCAATCAACTTTTGGTTATACTAATATAGCAGTTACCTAATATTCCCTTCACCAGAAAGGAGCAGCCTATGGCAAAAGAACAAATTGCAGTTGCAGAACTGATCACCAATATCATTCTTGGAAAAACCGATGGCGCAAGCAGAGTAGATTTTTTCCCGCAAAAGCCCAAGTTCCCATTTGACAAGCCCTATGAGCAGCCATTTCCCAGAGCAACACCGGAAAGCCAGGGCATTTCTTCCGATATGCTGGCGGATCTGCTCCGTGATCTGGTGGCTTCCCACTATACAGACATGCATCATTTCATGGTTCTTCGAAACGGGAAAGTCATCTGCGAAGCCAACTTCGCGCCTTATCGCAGCGGAATCTGGCATGTCACCCATTCCATGTGCAAAAGCATCACAGGAATGGCTATCGGACTTCTTGTAGAAGAGGGCAAGCTTTCCCTGGACGAAAATATTTATGATATTTTCCAGAAGAATTTGAATACCTTCACCAAAATTTTCCGTCCCACCGTCACCGTGGAGAATCTTCTCACCATGACCAGCGGCATCACCTTCAATGAATCCGGCATTGTGTCTGGCAACGACTGGCTCACCAGCTACATGAATTCTTCCATCACCGGAAACCCTGGGGAAAATTTCCTATACAACAGTCTGAACACCTATGTTCTTTCCGCAATTATCACAGAGCGCACTGGTCAGACACTTACAGAGTATCTGGAGCCGCGGCTTTTCGCTCCCCTTGGCATTACCCGTTATTTCTGGGAAACCTGTCCTAAGGGCATTACCAAGGGAGGATGGGGACTTTTCCTTTGTGCGGAAGACATGGCTAAACTTGGACAGCTTTATCTGCAGAAAGGCAAATGGAACGGCCAGCAGATCATTCCTGAATTCTGGGTGGAAGTTTCCACAGCCAAGCATAAGGAGAGCATCGAGGGCACTTACGGATACGGTTACCAGATATGGATGGAGGCCCGCCCCGGCAGCTTTGAATTTAACGGAATGCTGGGGCAGAACGTAATTGTTTATCCGGACATGAATATGGTAATCGTCACCAATGCAGGCAACAACGAGCTGTTTCAGAACTGCGTCATGCTGAATATTATCCGCAAGTATTTTCCACGGAAATTTCACCCTGCAGACGTTCTCCCTGAGAATCCATGCGCGCAGAGCCTGTTGAACCGCCTTACTGCCCAGTTAGAAAACGGCACCGCCACTGCCCAGACACTTTCATCCCTTCGAAAAGGCGGCTGGAAAAAGAATCCTGCCGGACTTCGCCGCAGCACCGGTGCCCGCCAGAATATCTGGAATTATGTGAAAGGAATTCCTTCACCTGATCCCCATCAGGCAGCCTTACAACTGAATGGGAAAATTTTTGAACTTTCTCCACAGAGCATTGGACTTTTTCCTCTGTTTATCCAGGTTTTCCACAATAATATGACGGAGGGTGTGCAAAAGCTTTCTTTCACCTGTGAAAAAGGGGAGTTCTCTGTAAACTTCCTGGAATCCGGAGAGTGGCATCCCCTCCCGGTTGGATTTGGGCAGGCAAAGGAATCCTGGCTTACGCTTCATGAAGAGAGTTATCTGGTTGGTACCTGCGGAGAATTTACCACTGACGAAAATGGCACCGCTGTCCTGAAGCTTGAGATTACTTTTCTGGAAGAATGCGTGCGCAGAAAAATCCATATTTTCTTCCTGCCAGAGGATGAACTTCAGATTCGCTGGTACGAAACTCCGGGAAAAGGCATGATTATGGAAGGACTTGAATCTATCACGGAAGAAATCTCCAAAAACTTCCTCTATGGCACCTTCAAAGGTGCCGGCGGCCTGGAACTGCTTCACCGCATTATGGAACAGACCATTGAACCGGTCTCACATGGATATCTGGTGACAGAAGAGGAAGATCCGGGGGATTCTGAAGAAGGAACACTTGAGAAAGAAAATGCTGAAGTACCTGGTGCCCAAAGCGCAGTTGCATCCGTTGCTGACGATGCTGAACCTGCGGGTTCTACAGCTAAAGATTTGCAGGAATGAAATTAAAAATCCCATCGAAATACCTTGAGTCAGATGCTCAAATATTTCGGTGGGATTTCCACATTTCACATTATTTTATTTTTAACTTAATTCTCATACCACAAGGTTCCATCCGGCCCTGTAAACGTTCCGTCTCCATTATCCGAATACGCACCAGAAGCATTATTTTCCCATTCTCCGGCACTGTTCTGATAAAGAGTCTGATAGTTCAGCCCTTCCTCATCCACAACAACCAAAGACGCCTGCGCATTCTCAGAAGGTGTTTCCGGCGCATCTTCTGACCCCTGTTCACCAGTTGCAGCCTGGGTCCATTCTCCGCCGCCATTTTCATAATACAGTCTTCCGCTGCCATCATACCAGTTTCCATCTGTGGCACGATATACATAATTTGCCCAGGAACCATCCTTCGCCCAAACTGTGACCTGTTCATCCGTTAAGGTAATTCCTCTGGTTTCGGCACTGCCTGTCACGGAGTCATCACTTGAATCCGTACCTGAATTTCCAGATTCAGAAGTACTGTCTGATGTACTTCCATCGTTAGTATCTATGCCCTCTGAATAATCAGCTTTACTCGTACTCTCACTGTTCAAAGTCTCGCTGCCATCTGCATTTATATTCCCGGAAGCAGATTGATTTCTTCCTGCAATGGAATCCTTGTCTCTTCCTGCTCCGTAAGAGCTATCAGAACTGTTTTCTGCTATAAGGTTTACATATTCTCCTGCAGCTCCCCGATCTGGCTGAAATTCCACCAGGTCACCTACAGCCGCCTGAACCGCATCGAAGGAAACTCCTACAAATACCTGAGCTCCCACCAAAATAGCTCCCAGCAATACTGCCGGAAAAACATTTTCCTTCAGGCACCTTAAATTTTTCATATACAAAATACGGTCCTTAAAAACCTTCTTGCCATCACTGAATCCCACTGACATATAAGGAATGTGATTTTGGCTCGCCGCAATCTTTAGCAATAGCTCCCCATATTTCATCCGATTCTTCATGGTATAATGGGCTGCCATTTTTCCGTCACAAAGATTTTCAATATCTTTCTCCGCTTCCCGCTGCATCAGGTAAAGGGCCGGGTTAAACCAGTAGATGGTTGTAACGATGAGCATCAGCATTTTATACCACAGGTCATGTCTCATATAATGGGACAGCTCATGGGAAAAGATAAATTCCAGTTCTTCCAGCGTGAATGCCTTTTCCGGCACATAAAGTCCGGGATTGCGAATTCCTGCCAGCATCGGGGAGGTAAGCCCTTCCCATACAAGAAGCCTTGGCGGATTTTTGATATGTTTCTTACGGCAGAGCCTGAAATACAATTCCTGCATTTCCTCATTATCTGCGGGGTAACTCCAACGCTCCATCTTATGCAAGGAAAAATAATAGCGCATACCCCTGGTGAAGCCAAACAGAAGAATTCCGCACAGCCAGATGATTCCTGCCGCATTCAGAAGCTTTTCGAGCGGCAGCGTGCCGTAACTGAGAGTAATCGTAGAAATACCTTTAGAAGGTACTTGTCCACTCTTAGCACTTTCTTCAGCTGCATTATTTACAGCATTAGACTTCTCATCAACAACTGTACTGATCAGATTTCCCGAAAGTACTGCATCTGTTGTGGAGGTTTCCCCAGCTTCATTTTTATTCTCCGCCTGGTTGCTGGCATTTTGTTTTCCCCTCCAGGAACTGCTTGCACTGCTATTTGCTTCCTTCTGCCCGATCTGAATCCTAAGCAGACTTCCTCCTGAGAAATCCACGGGTATCAGCAGAAAAACCATAACAATCAGCCACATATAATATTTCCATTTCGATGAATATTTTCCCTTCGTAAAATGTCCGATCCACACAGTTGCGCAGATTATCAATGCTGCAATCACATTCATCTTCAAAATCAGAAACATAAATGATGTCATAAATCCTCTTCTTTATCCTCCAGCTCCTCTAAAAAGTCATGAAGTTCTTTAATGTCATCCTGATTCATTTTTTTGCCCTGGTACAAAGAAGCCACAAATTTCTTCAGAGAATTGCCGTACAGCTTCTCCAGCACACTTTTGCTTTCACTCTGCTGATATTCCTCCTGGGAAATCAGCGGCGTGTAAAGATTCATTTTTCCCTGTTTTGTCACTTTCACAAAATTCTTTTTCTCCAGTCTGGTAAGAAGTGAAAGTATGGTTGTTGGCGCTAAAGCTTTTTTCTCATTTACCACACGTTCAATCTCAATTCTGGTCATCGGCGGCTCATACTTCCACAAAACCAGCATAATATCCAGTTCCGAATCTGGAAGACGGTTAATTGTTTTTTTCATCCTACTCTATCCCTCCTTATTGACACATCAAACACGCATATTCCTATTTAAGTTCTCCTTGTACATCCTCTCTATCTATATTTCCCACAATAGATAGTATGGTAATTAGCTGCTGGTCCCACCATGCACAGTAACGCAGAATGCAGCCAGTGAATAATCACTTTAATTCTACACTTGTAGTAATACTTTGTCAACAAAACTTGCAAATTTGCAATTTTAATACTATACTGAATATAACACAAAACCTCAGGAGGTATAGAATGATATCCAGAGAAAAACGACTTATCATAACCTTTCGCTGCACCACAGATGCCATCGCTATGGAAAAAGCCTGCAAGGCAGCCCAGGCACCTGGGCGGTTAATTCCTGTTCCAAGGGCGATTTCCGCCAGCTGCGGACTTTCCTGGTGCGCAGATCTTAACAGCCGTCAATCTCTCGAAGAACTGCTTTCACAGCAGGACCTGCAGCCTGAGGGAATTTATGAATGCATGATTTAACAGAATACCGACAAGTACTTATTAAAAATTTTTAAGGAGGAACTTTATATGCAGAACAAAACTGTAGACGCAAGAGGCATGGCATGCCCTCTTCCCGTAGTAAATGCCAAGAAAGCATCTGAAGAAATGACTGAAGGCGGTGTTCTTACCGTTCTGGTAGATAATGAAATCGCCGTTCAGAACCTGACTAAATTTGCAGCAAGCAGAGGCTTCCAGTCTTCCGCAGAGAAAAAAGGGGAAAAAGATTTCGCTGTAACCTTCCAGATTCCAGAGAAAGATGCACAGACTGCTGTTTCTCAGCCCACAGCCTCATCTGAACCAACCTGTGCTCCAGATTCCAAGAAGCACGGCCTTGTAGCTGTTCTGTCCGCCAACACCATGGGAAACGGAGAGGAACAGCTTGGCAAAATTCTTATGAAATCTTTCATCTTTGCCCTTACCAAACAGGATCATCTCCCGGAAACCATCCTTTGCTATAATTCCGGCGCTTACCTTACCTGCGAAGGTTCTGACTCTCTCGAAGATCTGAAGTCCCTGGAAGCAGAAGGCGTCAAAATCCTCACCTGCGGAACCTGCCTTGATTTCTACGGCCTAAAAGAGAAATTAGCCGTAGGCGGTGTTACAAACATGTATGAAATCGTAGAAATCATGGAAAACGCCGGAACTATTGTACGCCCATAATTCATTACTATAAAGCTTGTGCACAGCAATACCTTTTACGAGATTGCAAGCCACCAAAGATAGATCATCTTGTGCACCCCAAAATAGCGTTTGCTGCGCAAATAATATTACAAAAAAATCCAAGTTTTTAAGTATTTATATTACTACTTAAAAGCTTGGATTTTTTATACACCTCTTAGATATTTATCTATTAAAAAATCAATGTCCTTTATAAAGTCTTTGTGGCCCAGGAAATTTCTTCCGTTGTGATATAATCCGCCTTCCAGCCTACATACTGCCGCATGATCTGCTCACTGGTTATATCCCAGACTGCGATTTTAATTCCCTGTTTATGCAGATCATCTATTGTCTTTTGGTTCACATACGCACTGCTTACGCTAAGTTGAAAACCATAAACCCTAGCATCTCGAAGCGCAGACTCTGTAATTCCCTCCCTCATAATATACTGAATGCCTATTTTTGAATTAACCTGTCTCAATTTAATTAACGGCTTTTCCCGGAAAGAAATAACTATTGGCTGACGTTTGGAAGTTAGGAAAATCTTGTTCATTTGCTCTACTTCAGCATCTTTGCAAGTCCATTTCAGCTCAATGACCGGAGTTGCAAAATATTGATTGCAAACATTAATGTATTCCTGCAAAGTCGGTGTATAATTACCTGGATACAATTCTGCATTCATACCGCCAATAATGGGATAGGATTTCAACTCAGCATATGTAATCTTCTCAATTCTTTTATCAACACCGCACATGCGCATCAAATTACTGTCATGAGCTACTACATATACCCCATCAAGAGTTTTTCGTACATCACATTCCAGATATTTTGCACCTCGTGAACCAGCTAATTTAAAGGAGGGCAGCGTATTTTCAGGAGCTTCTCTTAGAAGCCCACGATGCATAATGAAATTTGTCTTCGTATATGTATAAGAAGTTCCCCGTGCTTTTACCTGAATAGTAACAGATGCTGTATACTTATATTTTCCATAAGATGTATAGGTAATTTTTGTTTTTCCTTTTTTCTTCGCATATACGGTACCATTCGAGGAAACACTGGCAATACTCGGTGCTGAAGATTTATAAACTGTTACAGAGCCTTTCTTTTTCGGAACAAGTGTAATGCCCTCACCCGTTTTCATAGAAACGCTACTGCCGTATGAATAAAATCCTGTTTTTACAGTCTTAGAATATACAAAAATTTTGCAGCGAATGTTCTTCTTACCCCTGCTGGCTGTAATATACGCACTTCCAGTCTTCTTGGCACGTATAATGCCCTTAGAAGAGACGGTAACAATTCCTTTATTAGAAGACTTCCATTTAAAAAGATCAGCCTTCACTTTCTTCTTTCCAGAATATACAGGAATTTCTTTTTTACTTCCAGTCTTTATTACTACCTTGGAGGCACTAAACGAATAAGTCTGTGCCTCTGTTGAAACAGGAAAGCAAAATAGAAAAACAATCATAATTCCCCATATTAACTTCTTCATAACATGCCCCCGTAATTTTTATTATTTTTTATAATTGTACAGGACAGTTTTCTATTATGCAAGTCATGTTTTCAAACAAAAAAAAGACCGAAAACCTATTTGAAGGTCTTCGGCATTTTTTTAGTGAAGCATCGGGGATTCGAACCCCGGACAACTTGATTAAAAGTCAAGTGCTCT
>OGYQ01000053.1_pt1 | contig 145969 bp, 120 predicted proteins | sample 1576641 | NCBI WGS metagenome assembly OGYQ01 (sample SAMEA3541476, study PRJEB24748) | human gut metagenome | biome: human gut; feature: human-associated habitat; material: faeces | place: China | collected 2012 | reverse complement strand
ATTTCATAATGTTGTCATCAATATTGATCTTGCCGTCAACAACCCATTTTGAAGTAACGTTGTTGGAGTATACACGGTAAGTATCGTTTGCGGAAGATGTGATTGTGTAACCTGCATCTTTCATTTTCTTTGCTGTATCATTAAATGTATCCCAGTCTTTTACGTAATTCTGAACTTCAGCAGGATCATCAGAACCTAATACTTCTTTTGCTGCATCTCTGTTATAGAATAATACACCAGGGCAGCCCTGCCATGAAACACCTTTTAATACACCGTTGGAATCTGTAACAACATCTTTGGTGTACTGGTACTGTTTGGAAAGATCAGCATCGGTAATTCCAAGATCTGTAACTGCCATTGTGTAATCTGTATCAACATATTTCAATGCATAATCGGCTTCTACCAAGAAGATATCGATCTTATCGTCTGCTGCTGCATCTGCCTGTTTTAATAAGGTTGCATCCAGATTGTTCTGATATGCATTGTCATCATTTGGTGTAATGTTCCATTTTACAGTTACATCACCGATCGTACCTGTGGTTGCATCCACCTCTGTATATCCTGGATAATGATCTGTCAGACGGCTCTTGAACTCTTCATTCCAGCAGTAGATGTTAAGTACTTTTCCTTCATCAGAAGCACTTGCATCTGAACTTGTATCAGCGCTTGCTGCTTCTGTTGCCGGAGCGGCTTCATCTGTGGTTGCTGCTGCATCACTCTTCGTATCTGCTGCGTTGCTGCCACTGTTTGTGCTGGTGTTTGCTGCATTGCTGCCGCCGCATCCTGCCATCATGGTTACGAGCATTGCTGTGCATAATAATGTGCTAACGATTTTCTTTTTCATGGAAAACCCTCCTCCTTAATATGTGGTCTTTTGACCATTGTTTGTTTGCTACTTTTCAGTAGATAGTTCAGAATCAAATGCCTATCTTCCGTATACATTTCTGCAAAAATGCTGTCCGTATGTAGCTGCAACTACTTTTAAATACGTCCAACGGATTTACCGGCAACTAAGATTCCTTCTATAACGACTCTCTCTACGAGAGTTGTTCTCGGTTTCTCAATAGTGCCTATCAGCCGCTTGGCTGCCTCGCTCCCGATCAGCTCTGTGTCCTGTCTGATCGTTGTAAGCTGTGGATGTAATAACTGTGACATCCTCGTCCCGTCATATCCTGCAATTGAAATATCCTTCGGAATCCGAAGTCCCATCTCTATGATAACATTCCTTCCTCCTATTAAAGAGGTGTCATCCGGATATATGATACAGGTTGGCGGATCTTCTAAATTGAGCAGTTCCTTTGTCTGCTTTGCTGCTTCCCTGGTTTCCAGATAATCTGCTGTCCGGATATATTCATCCGGAATCTTTAAACCAAGTTCATCAACTGTCCGGTAAAAACTTGCCAGCCGGTCTTTCGTAACGTAAGAAGCCTGCTGCCCATGAATATATGCAATTTTTCGATGTCCCTGCCCGTATATGTATTTTACAAGATCTTCAATGCCCTGAATATTATTGGAACTGACTGCCGTACAATTATGATGTACATAATCGATTGTAACAACCGGCAGGTCACTGTTCATCAGTTCTAAGACATCCGGGTCATTGAAATCGGCACAGACAATTGCAACTCCTTCAAAATTCCGGTATCTGCAATGTTCATAATAAGACATCTTGCGATTTTCAAAACAGGTATTGATAAATGTAATGTCATATCCCTGTTTCTCTGACTGGACTTTTAATCCATTCAGTACTCCCGAAAAATACTCATGTGTCAAACCGCTTCCCGCATCTTCTTCAAAAAGAACTCCTATATTATAGGAACGGTTTGTCTTTAGAGCTCTCGCCGCTGCATTAGGAAAATATCCAAGTGCTTCTGCTGTCTTTCTGACACGGTTCTTTGTCTCTTCGCTGATATCTCTCTGGTCATTTAAAGCCTTGCTTACAGTGGCAGTGGATACTCCACATTTCTCTGCAATCGTTTTTAATGATACCATGGAAACCTCCAGCTTCTCTTCGAAAACGAAATGTTGTTTCCGAAATATTGCTTAATCGTTTTCGTACTTTTACTATATGCCATTCATAAGCAAATTGCAACTGGTTTTTGGCGATTCGTCGCTTTTTACACTTTTTTACATTAGTTTTTGTGTATTTTTACATTAAATATTAGACCAATTATCTGTAATCTTAGTACTTTGTATCTACTTCTTATACGTTTTCGTAAAATACTTTAATTATTCATCAAAAAATAGCCATTGTCGCTTTCATCCATAAAAGTATGTTTTTTTTGTCTAATCTGCTATATTTGCCTGTTTTTCAATGTTTTATATTGATTTTTATTCTTTCTGAATATATACTTTTTATTAAGAAATGAAAACTTAATCGTTTTCGAAACCGTTACTTATCAATATTTATGTATATGGAGGATTTTATTATGAAATTCGGTTATTTCGATGACGCCAACAAAGAATATGTCATCACATCCCCAAAAACACCACTGCCATGGATCAACTACCTTGGTTCCGAGAACTTCTTTTCCCTGATCTCAAACACCTGCGGCGGCTACAGTTTCTACAAAGATGCAAAGCTGCTTCGCCTGACCAGATATCGTTATAATAATGTACCGCTCGATTCTAACGGACATTACTACTATATTAAAGATGGCGATACGATCTGGAATCCAGGATGGATGCCGTCAAAGACGGAACTGGATGCCTATAGCTGCCGTCACGGCATGGGTTATTCCGTATTTAAAGGAAGTAAAAATAAACTGACTGCAGAACTTACCTCCTTTGTCCCGGTTGGTGAGACCTGTGAGGTCGGCAAACTTTCCCTTACGAACGAGTGTAATGAAACCCGTAATTTTTCCGTATTCTCTTACGTAGAGTTCTGTCTGTGGAATGCAATGGATGATATGACCAACTTCCAGCGTAACTTCTCCACCGGTGAAGTTGAGATCCATGGTTCCGCTCTTTACCATAAGACAGAATACAGAGAGCGTAGAAATCACTATGCTGTTTACGCTGTCAATGCCCCGATCGCAGGATTTGATACAGACCGCGATTCTTTCTTGGGTGCATATGGAGAAAATTCTGCTCCGGAAGTTGTCGTAAATGGAACTTCAAAAAATTCTGTAGCAAGCGGCTGGGCTCCGATCGGTTCCCATCACCTTAAAGTTTCTCTTGCTCCAGGTGAGACAAAAACCTATGTTTTTGTACTTGGCTATGTCGAAAATCCGGTAGAAGAAAAATGGGTAGGCCGTGCTGAGGACGGCATCATCAACCGCAAACGAGCTGACGAGCTTCTCTCACGCTTCGATACCGCAGAAAAAGCAGATGCAGCACTTACTAAATTAAAAGATTACTGGAATGAACTGCTTTCTCATTTTACTGTTTCTTCCAGTGAAGAAAAATTAGACCGTATGGTTAACATCTGGCATCAGTATCAGTGTATGGTTACCTTCAATATGAGCCGTTCCGCTTCCTATTTTGAGTCCGGCATCGGCCGTGGCATGGGATTCCGTGATTCCTGCCAGGATCTTCTTGGTTTCGTACATCTGATCCCTGACCGCGCAAGAGAGCGTATCTTAGATATCGCTGCTACCCAGTTTGAAGACGGAAGTGCTTATCATCAGTATCAGCCGCTCACAAAAAAAGGTAACTCCGATATCGGAAGCGGATTTAACGATGATCCTTTATGGCTGATTGCCGGAACTGCCGCTTATATCAAAGAGACCGGTGATTATACAATTCTTGACGAAATGACGCCATATGACAGCGATGCTTCCAAAGCAACCACCTTCATGGAGCATTTACGCCGTTCCTTCCATTATACAATGGATCACTTAGGGCCGCACAATCTGCCTCTGATCGGACGTGCTGACTGGAATGACTGTCTCAACTTAAACTGCTTCTCGACAGAACCTGGCGAATCATTCCAGACATTTGGTCCTTCCGAAGGCCCGAATGCAGAATCCGTATTTATCGCAGGTATGTTTGTCCGCTATGGAAAAGATTATGCTGCAATCTGCCGCCATCAGGGTATGACAGAGGAAGCAGAAATCGCAGAGAAAGCAATCGCAGAAATGGAAAAAACCGTTATGGATGCCGGCTGGGATGGCGAATGGTATCTGCGTGCTTACGATCATTACAAAAATAAGATCGGTTCAAAAGAATGTGAGGACGGCAAGATCTTTATCGAGCCTCAGGGATTCTGCGTTATAGCAGAGATCGGCTTAGAAGAAGGCTACTGCTTAAAAGCAATGGAATCCGTTGAAAAATACTTAGACACCAAATACGGTATTGTGCTGTTACAGCCGCCTTATCACAGATATCATGTAGAACTTGGTGAGATTTCCTCTTATCCACCAGGATATAAAGAGAACGCCGGTATCTTCTGCCACAATAATCCATGGATCTCCATCGCAGAGACCGTAGTCGGCAGAGGCAACCGCGCATGGCAGGTATATACCAGAACCTGTCCTGCATATATTGAAGACATCAGTGAGATCCACCGCACAGAACCGTATGTATACTCACAGATGATCGCCGGAAAAGATGCACCGAACTTCGGTGAGGCAAAGAACAGCTGGCTGACAGGAACCGCCGCATGGACATTCCTTGATGTTTCCCAGTTTATCCTCGGTATCCGTCCGGATTATGACGGTCTGACTGTAGATCCTTGTATCCCATCTAAGTTAGATGGATTTACTGCAAAACGTGATTTCAGGGGTGTCAGCTACCATATCACAGTAAAGAATCCGGATCATGTTGAAAAAGGTGTTGTTTCCATGATCGTGGATGGACAGCCGGTAGAAGGAAATACCATTCCATTCTCCGCTGATAAAAAAGATGTAAATGTTGAAGTAACGATGGGTTAACCTCCCATACCTGTCTTTACCTATAGAAAAGGAGCCTTTGATAAATGAAGGCTTCTTTTTTATCCTATACCGTTAAAATATTTCATTTTGTCTGTATTTACGCGGCGAAACACCTTTTATCCTACGGAAAGAATCCCCAAAATAATTACTGTCATTAAATCCACATTCGAATGCTATATCCGTGATTGATTTATCTGTTTCCAACAACAGTCTGCTGGCATTTTGTATACGCAGGTTAATGATATATTCCTTAAAACCAAAACCTGTCGCTGTTTTAAATCTTTTGGACAAAAATGACTTGCTCATATGAAATTTCTCCGCCACATCTTCCAGTAAGATATTTTCCGTATAATGCTCAAATATATAAGTTGCAACCTCCTGAATCTTCCGGTTGTCTATATCCAGCTCTTTTATCACTGTTTCCTCATACTCCCTGCATCTTATGATAAACAGTAAGAGTTCCACAAGTCCTGCCCTGATAAACGCTGGTGACAATTCATCCGGCGTTTCATTTTCAAATATCAGCTTATCCAGAAGGGAAATCACATAATCCCTGCGTTTTTCCGGTACATTTATTACTCCCGGAACCATGCAGTTCTTAAGGTGTTCGTCTCCGATCTGTTCTCTGATTGAGTCTACAGCCTCATTTCGAAAACTGATCACAATCCTTTCATGAAGTCCTTTTCCGGTATATATGGTCTTATGCAGGCAGCCACCCGGAACGATTACAAGATCCCCTTTTCCAAACTTGTATATATTATGATCGATAAAACTGGTACATTCTCCGTTTGACAGATAAAAGATCTCATGAAACGGATGTACATGTGGTTCACAGTTACTTTTACTTATCGTATTACTTTTTTTGATTTTTTTAATATCAAAATCTCTTGGCATATCCTGAAACATAAACTTCTCCATTTTGTGCTTTTTTTCTGTATTTTTCTTTATTTTTTCTATTTTTTCATGGAATATACTGTTTTATTGTCATATTATGAACTACATAAATACATTTTGTCAACATGCTTTATTATTTTATAAAGCTCCATGGAGGTTCTATGTCAAAACCAATATCTGAAAATAAAAGAAATATGATTTTAAACGGCAGTCTGCCACAGGCAATTCTTATGCTTGCCGTTCCGGTTATGATCAACAGTTTTATACAGTCAATGTACAATCTTACCGATACCTTCTGGTTAGGCAGGATCGGAACTGAAAATCAATCTGCCATAACGCTTGTATCACCATTTCAAAATATCCTTACCAGCTTTGGAAATGGTATCACAACCGCAGGTGCCATTCTGATATCACAATATCTTGGTGCCAGAAAAGATGAGCAGGCAGCCAAAATGGCAAATCATATATGCCTCATTTCTCTTGGTTTCTCGATTATCTGTGCACTACTGTGTTTTCTGATATCTCCATCACTGGTTACCTGGCTTGGTGCTGTTGGAAATGTGTATGTGTATGGTCTTACCTATTTAAGAATTGTTGTTCTCGATCTTCCATTTTTATTTATGATCAATTTATTTACGGCAGTGAAACAGGCACAGGGCGACACTGTAAAACCTATGCTTCTAAACCTGCTTGGTATCGTGATCAATCTCATATTAGATCCACTTTTCCTCATCGTATTTCACTGGGGGATCGGAGGCGCGGCATTTGCAACACTTACCGCAAAAATTCCATGTGCCCTGATTGGTTTTATCATACTTACAAAACCAGGGCAGTTGATAAGAATTTCTTTTAAGAATTTTGCATTTGACAAAAAAATGATAAGTTCCATTATAAAAATCGGTCTGCCAACTGCTATTGGCGGAAGTACCATGCAATTAGGAACTTTGCTCATGACAAGAAATGTAAATGTTTATGGCTATATTGCAACAAGTGCCTACGGTATTGGCAATAAGATCAATAGCCTTATTACAATGCCCGCAAGCGGTATTGGCTCTGCCGTATCCACTATCGTAGGACAGAATATTGGCGCCGGTAACAGGAAACGGGCGGATAAAGCATTTCATTATTCTCTTAGAATATGCGCCGTATTCCTTCTTATTTTGGGATTCATATTATCAAGACGCCCTGTTTCCCAGGCTATGGTATCATTTTTTTCATCCGATGCCAAAGTCATTCCTCTTGCAGCCGACTATCTGTCCATTATTGCTTTCTGGTGCTGGACAAATGCTTTTTATAATGTATCACAGGGATTATTTCAGGGATGTGGACATACATTCATAACAATGCTTGTAGACGCTTCAAGGATATGGATATTCCGTCTGCTGACTCTCTTTATATGCGCAAATATATTCCATCTGGGAGTAGCATCCATCTGGTACTCCGTTGTGATCAGTAACGGAACCTCTGCCCTGATCCTGTATATACTATACTGGACCGGTATATGGAAAAAAGGATATGCAGACCTTCGCTAGAGCCTTTCATATCCTTTTCTCATTCATTTTAATCTTCTATTTCCAGTTATCAAAATTTGTTGCAAATTAATTTGCTGTCACAAGTCCGTTCTCACAGTCAAGTTCTACATATGCACTGGATTTTAAGACATCAAGCGCATGTTTTGCACCGATCAGGACAGGAATATCAAGGCTTAATCCCGCAATCGCCGCATGGCAGTTTTCGCCGGATGCTTCCACGATCAGTCCGGATGCCTCACGCATCTGTGTCATCATGGCATTGCTGGTATCTTTTGCAACAATGATATCTCCGACTTTAAAGTTTTTTAAATCCTCATCGCTGTGGCATACACAGAGGTTTGCAGAAATCTTCTGTGTTCCGATTCCTTTTCCCTCTACTAAGATATGACCTGCCACCTGTACTTTGATCAGATTGGTCGTTCCGGATACGCCAAGAGGAACGCCGGCAGTTAATACAACAACATCTCCTTTGGAAATGATTCCTGCCGCTTCCGCTGCATCCACTGCATAATCAAATAACTCTTCTGCCTGCGTCTTTTCCTCGATCATAAGCGGGATCACACCCCAGGATAATGCAAGCTGGCGGTAAATCTTCTCTGTCAGACAGCCTCCGATGATCGGACAGTTCGGGCGGTATTTGGAAACCATACGGGCAGTGCGTCCGGATTTTGTTACCGTGATGATCGCTGCTGCATTTAAGTCTCCTGCCATCGTACAGGTTGCATGGGAGATAGCATTGGTCACATCCGGGTTGCTCATAGTCTTACGCATTTTGAAACGCTGTAAGTAATTGATATCCTGCTCGGTACGGACTGCAATACGCACCATGGTCTTTAAAGCCTCGATCGGGTACATACCTGCAGCCGTCTCACCGGAAAGCATGATCGCACTGGTTCCATCATAGATCGCATTTGCAACGTCAGTTGCCTCTGCTCTGGTCGGACGCGGATGTTTCATCATAGAATCAAGCATCTGCGTTGCTGTGATAACTTTCTTACCTGCATCGTATACTTTTTTGATGATCATTTTCTGAATGACCGGTACATCCTCTAATGGTATCTCAACACCCATATCACCGCGGGCTACCATGATACCATCGGAAACGCGGATAATATCATCAATATTCTGTACACCCTGCATATTCTCAATCTTGGCAATGATATTGATATCTTCACCGCCTTTTTCTGCAAGGATCTTACGGATTGCAAGCACATCATCTGCTGTACGGACAAAAGATGCTGCAATAAAATCATAATCATGCTCTACTGCAAATACGATATCACCGTAATCTTTCTCACTGATATATGGCATGGACAGCTCTACATTCGGAACGTTCACACCTTTTCTGTTTGAGATCATACCGCCATTTAATACCTGGCAGATGATATCCTTTGGCTTTTTGCCATCTTTATCTGCTTTTGCACCAGGTGTCACTTTGATTTCTTTGACTTCCATTCCGATCAGACCATCATCGATCAGAATACAGTCTCCCGGCTTTACATCCTCCGGCAGATTTTTATAGGTAATGGAAACGCGTGTCGCATCTCCCATAATCTCATCGGTTGTCAGAGTAAACGTCTGTCCATCCTTAAGTTCAACTTTTCCATCTGTAAAATCTTTCAGACGGATCTCCGGTCCTTTGGTGTCAAGCAATGCTGCGACTGGACGTTTTAATTCCTTACGAAGCTTCTGTAACATCTGAAGACGTCCTAACTGCTCCTCATGGTCACCATGAGAAAAATTAAAACGGGCAACATTCATTCCCTCTTCGATCAGGCGTTTTAATACACCTTCTTTATCTGTTGCAGGTCCTAAAGTACAAACAATTTTTGTTTTTCTAAACATCTTTTTTCCTCGTAAAAAAATATATTTTCGGCAATCGATTCTTTCTTATTATTTTGTGATCATCGTACCCGGTCCACCACTCACATAGGTGCCGTCTTTGTTCAGCTTTGTAATAAGTACGGAACGGATTGCGGAATCTCCAATAAAATCGATGGCAGCCTGAATCTTAGGCAGCATATCATCTTCTCCGAACTGGCCTTCTTCCATGTACCGTTTTGCTTCTACAACCGTCATGGTGGAAAGTGCTTTTTCATTCTCTGTGCCATAATTCAGACATACGTTATCCACACTTGTTAAAATGACTAACATGTCAGCATCTAAAAGTTCTGCTAATTTTCCTGCTGCAAGGTCTTTCTCGATCACTGCGCTGGCACCTTTTAAATTATTATCCTGTGAAAGCACCGGAATACCGCCGCCGCCACATGCAACAACAACCTGATCTGCATCGGATAATGCACGGATCGCATCGATCTCAACGATGTCCATTGGCTTCGGAGCCGCAACAATACGGCGGAAACCGCCTTCTACTGCAGTGACATGATTTCCTTTTTTCTCCTCTGCCTCAGCCTCTTCCTCTGTCATCACACGTCCGATCACCTTGCTTGGCTTATAAAAAGCCTCATCATACGGATCTACAACAACCTGCGTTAAAACTGTGGAAACCGTTTTATAAATTCCTTTATTGAGCAGTTCAGCACGGATAGCATTCTGTAAATCGTAACCGATGTATCCCTGACTCATTGCAGAACATACAGACATTGGCGTAGCGGTATACTCCGGATATAATCTGCAGAACTCATTCATTGCTGTATGGATCATACCAACCTGTGGTCCGTTACTGTGTGTAATGACTACCTGATAATCATCGCGGATAAAATCAGCAACCGCTTTTGCAGTGCGTTTTGTTGCCTCTTTCTGCTCCGGTAATGTGGTACCAAGTGCTTCATGACCAAGTGCTATTACGATTTTTTTCTTTTTCATGGCTATCCTCCGATACTGACTCTTCGTCATAGTGATTATTTTAGCATGAACCTTTTTCAGGCGCAATGTAAAAGGAGTTTGCTTCCTGTTAAGATTTTCTGCTTTTTGTAAAATTTATAGTTTCAGCATACCATATTCTTACATATTTTTAAATAAAAGAATATGCTCTTTGCGTACATTCTTTTATCCTGAACAATAGAATGCACGCTCTGCAAACATTCTATTGGCATGAATAAATGTATAACTCCGCGAACATTTTATTTTTCTTCCTGCGCTGCATTTTCATCCTGTAATGCATCTTCCTGCGGCAGCACGAATGAATCGATCAGCTCCCAGATCTCATCGCGTCCCTGCTTCGTCTCAGCGGAAAACGGAATGATCGTGGTGCCCGGCTGCACATTTAAGCCTTCGCGGATTGCTTTGACATTTTTCTGGATCTGGCTTCGTTTGATCTTATCGAGTTTGGTCGCAATGATGATCGGTGCAAATCCCTGATATACCATCCACTCATACATCATCCTGTCGTTTGCGGAGGGATCGTGGCGGATATCGATCAGGAGAAATACTGCTTTTAACTGTTTGGACGTGTGCAGGTAATTCTCAATCATTTTTCCCCATTTAGCCTTTACTTCCTCGGATGCTTTTGCGTAACCATATCCCGGTAGATCCACAAGATACATGGCATCGTTGATATTGTAAAAGTTAATGGTCTGTGTTTTTCCCGGCTGGGCAGAAGTACGTGCTAACGCTTTACGGTTCATCAGCGCATTGATCAGGGATGATTTTCCAACGTTTGACTTTCCTGCAAAAGCCACTTCCGCATACGCGGTATCCGGCACTTTGCTGGTCACACCGCAGACAATTTCCAGATTTACATTTTTTATTACCATGTTATTCTCCTCATTGTTATCTTCATTCACTTGCTATGATTTCTAAAACTTTCTTTTCATTTGCCGGCAGAAAATCTTATTTTTGTTTTTTCACAAACGCCACTTCCAGTACATCCTGCATTTTTTCCACAAATACAAGTTCTAAGCCTTTTTTGATCTCCGCAGAAATTTCCTCTACGTCCTTCTCATTTTTCTTCGGAATGCAGATCGTTTTGATCCCGGCATTTTTTGCAGCAAGGATTTTTTCTTTTAATCCACCGATCGGGAGCACTCTTCCACGCAGTGTGATCTCACCTGTCATCGCAACATCCGCACGTACCGGAGTCTGTGTGATTGCGGAAAGCATTGCCGTTGCCATCGTGATACCTGCAGACGGCCCATCTTTTGGCACCGCGCCTTCCGGAATGTGGATATGGATATCATTTTCCTGGAAAAACTTTTTCGGGATGTGATATTCTTCCCCTACTGAACGGATATAGCTTAACCCCGCCTGCGCTGACTCTTTCATGACGTCTCCAAGCTGTCCGGTAAGCTGTACCTCACCTTTGCCCGGCATTACATTGACCTCGATCTCAAGTGTATCACCGCCAACGCTCGTCCAAGCCAGTCCGCGCACGATTCCAACCTCGTCCGTCTCGTTTTTCATATCAAATGTATATTTTTCTTTTCCAAGATATTTTTCCACATTCTGACCTGTAACTTTTACGCATTTTGCTTCAGATTCATATACTTCCCTTGCAGCTTTTCTTGCAATTTCAGACAGTCTGCGCTCTAAATTACGCACTCCTGCTTCCCTTGTATAACCGGAAATGATCTTTTGCAGCGCACGGTCACTGATCTTTAACTGTTCCGGCTTTAAACCGTTTTTCTCTTTTACTTTCGGCAGCAAATGCTCTTTTGCAATATGGAACTTCTCATTTTCCGTATAACTGCTCACCTCGATCAGTTCCATACGGTCAAGCAGCGGACGCGGGATATCCTGTACAGAGTTCGCTGTTGCGATAAAAAGCACCTCAGACAGATCAATCGGAACTTCGATATAATGATCGCGGAACTTACAGTTCTGCTCTGCATCGAGCACCTCAAGCATAGCGGATGCGGTATCCCCCTTATAATCACTGCTCATCTTATCGATCTCATCAAGCAGCATCAGAGGATTTTTCACGCCCGCACTGCGCAGTCCGTTTACGATACGTCCCGGCATCGCACCAACATAAGTTTTTCTGTGTCCGCGGATCTCAGCCTCATCACGCACACCGCCCAAACTGATGCGCACATATTTTTTATCAAGTGCGCGTGCCACTGACCTTGCAATACTTGTCTTACCGGTACCAGGCGGCCCGACTAAACATACGATTGGGCTCTCTCCTTTTTTTGTCAGATTACGGACGGCAAGGAACTCTAACATACGCTCTTTTACTTTTTCAAGACCATAATGATCTTCATTTAAAATGCGCTCTGCATTTTTCAGATCCTTGTTATCATGTGATGCCTTATTCCATGGGAGTTCTAACATGGTCTCGATATAGCCGCGGCTGACCGCACTCTCCGAAGAACTTCCACTGATATTTTTAAAACGGAGGATCTCTTTTTTGATCTTCTCCTTGACCTCTTTATCTGCCTTTAATTTTTTTAACTGCTCTAAATAGGCATCCGCGTCAGACTCCGTGTTATCCTCACCAAGTTCTTCCCTTATCAGTTTCATCTGCTCACGCAGAATGTATTCCTTCTGATTCTTGTCAACACGCTTTTTTACTTTTGCCTGAAATTCATTTTTAATGGCAATGATCTCAATTTCTTTTAAAAGAAGCGCCATCAAAACTTCATAGCGCTCTGTCAGAGAAACTGCTTCTAATATTTCCTGCTTCTGTTCATAATAAAAAGGAAGATTATTGGCGATCAGATCCATAATCTTTGGCAGATTCTCTTCTTCTCTGACCTGTCTGCGCAATTCACCGCTGACACGCTGGTTGACAGACACATATTTTTCAAATGTGTCCTGCACACTGCGCACCATAGCCGTTTTTGCCTCATCTGACAACCCTTCATCGACTTCCTCACACCGCACGAGTTCAACCTCTAAAAAGTCCGTTTGAGAAACAAAAGCGGACAATTGTGCCCGCTCTGTTCCTTCGACTAAAACTCTTACGATGTTATTTTGTAATTTTATAACCTGCTTGACCTCTGCTATGATACCGATCTGATACAGATCTTCGATGCCAGGCTCTTCCTGCTCCACATCACGCTGTGCAACCAGGAAAATCTTCTGCTCATCCATCATGCTTTGCTCTACCGCATGGATCGACTTATCACGGCTCACATCAAAATGGGCGATCATCCCCGGAAGGATGACCATTCCGCGAAGCGCCACCGCAGGCATTTTCATCGTTTTATTATCCAACCTGTTTTTCCTCTATCTTTTCAAGTTCACGTTCTTCGATCGCAAGCTGCTCTTCTACCATATCTTTCGTGATCTGGCACTGTGTAATGGATTCATCCGATGGGATATGATACATCAGATCTAACGTAACAGCCTCCATGATCGCACGAAGTCCTCGTGCTCCTGTTTTACGTTCTAACGCTTTGTCTGCAATCGCCTCAAGCGCTTCTTTATCAAAGTTAAGAGCCACACCATCTAACTCAAACAGCTTCTGATACTGCTTGGTAAGTGCATTTTTCGGCTCCTGTAAAATACGGATGAGTGCATCTCTGTCAAGCATATCTAAAGATACGGTTACCGGCACACGTCCGATAAACTCAGGGATCAGTCCGAATTTTACAAAATCCTGTGGCAATGCATGTTTTAACACATCACCAATGTTATATTCTCTCCTGTCACGGATATCCGCATTAAATCCGATCGTCTTCTGATCCATTCTGGTCTCAATGATCTTTTCAAGTCCGTCAAATGCACCACCACAGATAAATAAGATATTCGTTGTATCGATCTGGATCAGTTCCTGCTGCGGATGCTTTCTTCCACCCTGCGGCGGAACAGATGCAACTGTTCCCTCTAAGATCTTTAACAGTGCCTGCTGTACACCCTCACCGGATACATCTCTGGTGATGGAAACATTTTCTGATTTTTTGGAGATCTTATCGATCTCATCGATATAGATAATTCCGCGTTGTGCACGCTCGATGTTATAGTCTGCTGCCTGAATGATCTTTAAAAGGATATTTTCAACATCCTCTCCGACATATCCGGCTTCCGTCAGTGTGGTCGCATCTGCGATCGCAAACGGAACGTTTAAGACTCTCGCTAATGTCTGGGCAAGTAATGTTTTTCCGGAACCGGTCGGTCCTAACATCAGAATGTTGCTCTTCTGAAGTTCGACACCGAGGTCATCCCCTGCCATGATTCTTTTATAATGATTATAAACAGCCACAGACAGCACTTTTTTTGCCTGATCCTGTCCAATGACATAATCATCCAAAAATGCCTTTAACTCTTCCGGCTTTAACAGATTAATCTCATCTTCCGGCTCTGCCACTTCACCTGCTGCCTCATCATTTTCTAATTCTTCATCGATAATTTCAGCACAGATATCCACACACTCGTCACAGATATATGCACCGTTTGGTCCTGCAATCAGCTTGCGAACCTGATCCTGCGTTTTCCCGCAAAAGGAACAACGGAACTTATCGTCATTTCTTCCTGCCATAATTGCTGTTTCTCCGTATTCTATCGATTTGTGATGACATCATCAATCAGACCATATGCCTTTGCTTCTTCCGCTGACATATAGTAATCACGCTCTGTATCTGCTGCGATCACATCATATGGTTTTCCGGTATTTGCAGCAAGAATCTCATTCAAACGTTTTTTCGTCTTTAAGATATTCTCTGCTGCGATCTGGATCTCTGTAGCCTGACCTTTTGCTCCGCCGGATGGCTGATGGATCATGATCTCCGCATTCGGAAGTGCAAGTCTCTTTCCTTTGGTACCTCCGGAAAGTAAGAATGCTCCCATACTTGCAGCAAGTCCGATACAGATCGTGGATACGTCACATTTGATATACTGCATTGTATCATAAATTGCAAGTCCTGCTGTTACCATTCCACCTGGGGAATTGATATATAACTGGATATCTTTTCCAGGATCTTCTGACTCTAAGAAAAGCAACTGTGCCACAGTTAAACTTGCTGTTGTCTCATTCACTTCTTCTCCGAGGAAAATGATTCTGTCTTTTAATAAACGGGAGTAAATGTCATAATTACGCTCTCCTCTGCTGGTCTGCTCAATGACGTAAGGTACTAAACTCATTTTGTTTTCCTCCAATCCTCTTTGTTTATAAAAATTTAATTATTGCTTATATGCTTAAACAGACCGGCCCGAATGAGCCAGTCTGTTGTATGTTGTCCGCTTTCGACGAAGCTTCTCTTATTCTTCTGCGTTCTCTTCAGCGTCCGCTTCTTTATCTTTCTTTGTCTTAGCCTTTGCTCTCTCTTTTACGTTTTCCATAACAAGGTCAACTGCTTTTGTTACGGAAATATCTCTCTTCATGGATTCTTTCTCAGCGTCGCCCATGTACTCTTTGAGCTTGTCTGCTTCCATGCCGTAAGCCTTTGCCATCTTCTCGATCTCAGCGTCGATCTCTTCTTCGCTTACTTCGATGTTCTCGTCTTTTGCGATCTGCTCTAATACAAGGCTGCTCTTAATACGTGTCTCAGCTTCCGGACGAACCTGCTCTTCTAATTTGTCTAATGTGAGACCGGAGAACTGCATGTACTGCTCCATGGAAAGTCCGCTCTGGGCAAGTCTCTGGGCAAATTCGTTTACCATGTTCTCGCACTGGGTTTTGATCATTGCTTCCGGAATCTCCATTGTAGATTTGTCAATGATCTTCTGGATTGCTTCATCCTCTTTTGTGCGTTTTGCTTCGTCCTCTTTCTGAACCTCTAAGTGTTTCTTTAAGTCTTCTTTGTACTCTTCTAATGTATTGAACTCAGAAACATCCTGTGCAAACTCATCGTTTAACTCCGGAAGTTCTTTTGTTTTTACTTCGTGGATCTTAACTTTGAATAATGCAGGTTTTCCTGCTAAATCTGCTGCCTGATATTTCTCCGGGAATGTAACGTTTACGTCTACTTCATCTCCGGCATTCTTTCCTACTAACTGATCTTCGAATGTATCGATGAAAGAGTGGGAACCGATCTCAAGCGGATGATTCTCGCCTTTACCGCCCTCAAATGCAACGCCATCAACGAATCCTTCGAAATCGATCACAGCGGTATCACCTTCAGCGATCGGTCTGTCTGTTACAGTAACAGTTCTGGAATTCTTCTGTCTTTCTTTCTCAAGCTCAGCTGCAAGCTCTTCATCAGATACTGTTGTATCGATTTTTGTTACCTGTACGCCTTTGTATTTACCAAGTTTTACTTCCGGTCTTACAGCAACCTCTGCTGTGAAGATGAAAGGTTTGCCAGCTTCGATCTGTACCACTTCGATAGAAGGTCTTGAAACAACATCTGCGCCGCTCTCTTCTACTGCCTGTGCGTAATTCTCCTGAATCAGAGTATTAGCAGCCTCCTCATAGAATACACCTGCTCCGTACATTTTCTCGATCATCTTTCTCGGCACTTTACCTTTACGGAAACCAGGAATGCTGATCTTTCCTTTCTCTTTCATATATGCAGCCTGGATCGCATCCTCTACCTTCTCTGCTGCAACTTCAATTGTGAGTTTTGCCATGTTCTTTTCTAAATTTTCCACCTGTACACTCATTATTACTCATTTCCTCCTTCAAACTTTATATGAATACTTGATGTACTTTTTTCCGTTCATTTCAATCTATGTTCCTGTCGAGCACCCCCGTTTTTCAAGGGTTTCGCCTGTCTTTCGGAAAAAAGGGCGTACTACGACTATCACAGTCATTTTAGGATTATAACACACTGTGTGGGAAAATTCCAGTTATTTTTGAATTTTTCCGGCAATGATGAGTTTTTTATCGACCAGTGTATCGCCTTCATACACCAATTTCAGTGAAAAATATTCCTCACACTCATCCAAAAGCCGCAGGAATATTTTGTCACCTTCCCACAGTTTCAGGTCTTTGATCTTCTTTTTCGAAACCCAGACAAGTTCTCCCTCGTCGCAGTCAGTCATCTCCCCGGTAAACTGGTCTGCCGTAAATAAGTGCATATATTCGGTACCCCACTCGTTGGAAATAAAGGTAATGACGCCACGCGGGCGGTAAGATGTCAGGGTAAGACCTGTCTCTTCCTTTACCTCCCGCAGCATACATTCCTCCGGCATTTCCCCCGCTTCAAACTTGCCGCCGACACCGATCCACTTGTCATGATTTAGGTCGTTTTCCTTTTTTACCCGGTGCAGCATCAGATAACAGTCATCTTTTTCGATATAACAAAGTGTGGTTAAAAACATCGCATCCTCCTGTAGAAATTTTCTGTTTCGTTTTTGCTGCCGTTCACACCTACTGTGTGAGCAGCAAATATTTTTTTACTCCTGCAGACCCGCAAACTGCGCCATATAAAGTTTATAATAAGCGCCCTTTTTCTCCATCAGCTCTGCCGGACTTCCCTGTTCTAAAATACCTCCCTGGTCGATCACAAAAATGCGGTCTGCGTTCTGGATCGTGGAAAGTCTGTGTGCGATCACAAAACTGGTTCTGCCGGAGAGCAATGCCTCGATTCCCTGCTGCACTAAAAGCTCCGTATGTGTATCAATGCTGGACGTTGCCTCATCTAAGATCAGGATTTTCGGCATGGAGATCATGGTTCTCGCAAACGCAATAAGCTGCCTTTGTCCGATAGAAAGTCCTGCCCCATGTTCTTTTAATTCCGTGTCATAACCTTTTTCCATTTTCATAATGAAATCATGCGCATTGACTGCCTTTGCAGCCGCAATCATTTCTTCATCTGTCGCATCTAATTTCCCATATAAAATGTTGTCACGGACTGTTCCGTGAAAGATAAAATTATCCTGCGTCATAACACCCATCTGACGCCTTAAGCTCTCAATGGAAACCTTTGTCAGATCGTAACCATCCACTAAAATTTTGCCGTCTTCAATGTCATAAAAACGGCTGATCAGATTAACGATCGTTGTTTTTCCTGCTCCGGTCGGTCCTACCAGTGCGATCGTCTCACCCGGTTTTACAGAAAAACTGACATCAGAGAGTACCTTTGTCTCCGCCGGTGTTCCCTTATCATAAGTAAAACTTACATGTGAAAATTCAACACTTCCCTCTATATCCGGCAGCTCTGTCACATCCTTTGCGTCCACAATGTCAGCGTCGGTATCTAAGATATCAAAAATACGCTCTGCCGCTGTAAGATTTGTGACAAGATTGTTATAAAAATTGCTCAAGTTCATGATCGGGTTCCAGAACATATTGATATAAGTTCCGAATGCAACCAGAAGTCCGACCGATACTTTTTCAAATCCCAGAAAACGGATGCCGACCAGATAAAGCATCATCGCACCAAATCCCCAGCAGAAATCAATGACCGGGCCAAACATGTCAGCGTAAGTTACCGCATCCACAAATGATCTCTGATGTTCGTCCGTCAGTCCTTCAAAAATCTCCTGTGTCTCATCTTCTGCCGCAAAACTCTGAACCACATTCATTCCGGCAATATCCTCATGCACATAAGCATTTAAGTTTGATGCCTTTTTCCGGAATATCTGCCAGCGTTTGTGGGATGCCGTCTGTACAAACCAGATCCCCGCGATCATAAGCGGGATCGTAGAGAGTGATGCAAGCGCAAGCCGCCAGTCTTTTACCAGCATGATCACGACAACCCCGACTACCGTCACAAATTCCGGCACCATCGTCGTGACCACATTGACCAGCACATCTTTTAAAGAATTGACATCCCCGATGATACGCGCAAGGATTTTTCCGGTCGGTCTGCTGTCAAAAAATGAAAATGACAGCGTCTGAATGTGCTCATACAGATCCTGACGGATTTTTAGTAAAATCTTGTTGGAAATCACCGCCATCGCATACATCCGGAGTTTTACCATCACAATAAAAATCAGGTTTAACACCAGCGCAAAGATTCCTAGTCTGATCAATCCATGCAGATCGGACTGCGCAATATAGTAATCGATCGCTTCCTCGATCAAAAGCGGGTTTACCAGTGAAATCGCCACCGTAACCCCCATACAGAATAACACGGCAATAATCGTGCCTTTATATGCAAGCAGATAGGAAAACAGCCGCCGCATGATCTTTTTCTTGTCGGTATTTTCCATAAATTCATCTTCGCGATATGAATTGACTGCCATTACATCGCCTCCCCTCCTAAGAACGTGCCGTACTGTGCCATGTAAGTCTCATAATAAAGGCCACGCTTTTTTAGCAGTTCCTGATGTGTTCCACGCTCCGCGATCCTGCCGTCTTTCAGATAGATGATCTCATCTGCATGACAAACCGCAGAGATACGGTGCGCAATGATCATTTTCGTTGTATCTTTTAATTCATTTAATGTTTTCTGGATCTCATGTTCCGTCTCCATATCCAGCGCAGACGTGGAATCGTCTAAGATCAGGATCGGCGCCTGTTTCGCGATCGCACGCGCAATACTGATACGCTGCTTTTGTCCGCCGGAAAGCCCGACACCGCGCTCACCGATGACGGTCGCATACTGTTCATCCATTTTTTCAATGAAATCCTTTGCCTGTGCACAGTCTGCCGCTCTGCGGATCTCATCGAACGGCATTACCTTTCGCTTCCCCATCTTGATATTTTCCTCGATCGTGTCGGAAAACAGAAATACATCCTGCAATACAACAGAAATACTGCTGCGAAGCTGTTTTAAAGAAAGTTTCCGCACATCCGTGCCATCCACTTTTACAGCGCCGTCCGACACATCATAAAAACGCTGCAGCAGATTGACGATTGAGGATTTTCCTGAACCGGTCGCACCCATGATTCCGATGGTTTTTCCTGCCGGAACCGTAAAGTTAATATCAGAAAGGATATTTTTTCCCTCAATGGAAAATGAAACATGTTCGAAAGAAATGTCCCCTTTTACCTGTTCTAACACGACAGGCTGTTCCTCATCTTTGATCATCGCCGTCTCCCCGTAAATCTTCTTGATCTTCTTATAAGAAGCAACGGCAGAGGACAAATCATTCGTCAGCCAGCCGAGCATCTCCATCGGCCAGGTGCAGTTTCTGCTGTACTCTACAAATGCAACAAGTGCTCCAAGTGTCATATTTCCATGCATCACGGAAATACCACCCAGGATCGTCATTGCAACCGGCAGTGCTTTTCCCACAAACTGGAAATACGGATAGTATTTCACTAATACTTTAGACTGACTGATATTCAAGTCATAATAGCGTTTATTGTGTGACAGGAACTTCTCAATTTCAAATTTCTCCCTGGCAAATGCCTTTACGGTACGCACACCTGCAAGATTCTCCTCTGCAACCGTGGTCAGCACCGCATTTTCCTCACTGATATCCTCGTAAATTTTATCCAGTTTCCGCTCCATGATGATCGCGATCGCACCGCAGGAAATCATCGTCACAAGCGGTATCAGCGCCAGTTTCCAGTTCAGATGAAACATACAGTAGAGCACCATGCTCACATGGATGACGACCTCGATCGTCAGCATGCCGACATATCCCATCGCATTCCAGATCTTGTCAACATCATCCTTGACTCTCGCCATCAGTTCTCCGGTGTTCGTATTGTCAAAATAATTCATCGACAATGTCTGAATGTGCCGGAACAGATCCTTACGGATCTGTGCGCCGATCTTAGAACTTAAGACGTCAAACGAAAACTCTTTGCAGTATCCAAAGATGCAGCGTCCGATCCCAACCGCAACGATTCCCACCAGAAGCCCGGTGAGCAGTTCCATTTTCCCGCCGATGATGACCTCATCCACGATCCGCTGTGTGATCTGTGGATAAACCATATCCAGTCCGGTCGCTATAATCATGGAACATATTGCGAACAAATACCCATACCAGTAATGTCCGATATATGTATGTAACTTTTTCATAAATTCTTTTTATACCTCCTACTTTTCCCCTATTACAATCCCCGGTCTCTGACATATTTTTGTACCGTGACGCACCACTCTGACAGCCGCCTGCACGCTTCACAAGCAGCCCCCTTAGCACAAAAAAATCCCGCGGTGTCATATCTCACCACGGGAAGTATGTCAAAAAACATTCTATTTACTTTTGCATGAATTTATGCCAGCGTAACAGAATTAACCGAGGTAATTGTATGATGATTATGCAGTTCATTCATTGTAACATTCGTTAATCTAATCATTACTTTTACCTCTCTTTCTTTTGGATTTTAGATTACTTTGCTAAGTATACGCTTGAGGCGGGTGGGTTGTCAAGAGGTGGTGAAGAAAAGGCTGCAGAATTGCCACAGTTTAATGCAAATATTCTATCAGATCAGGATATTTTTCTTGATTCTCTCTTATGTAATTTCTTTTAAATGCAGCAAATCTCGATTCTCTTCGCAATAATGATTTTATTTTTCGTAATGCAAATTTCTGCTGTTTTGGATCCTGCATTTCTTCCAATGAATCATACAGTTTATTCATTTCCCGGTTTAATTCCTGAAACCGGAAATCACTTTTGTACACTCTCATACCTGTATTTTTCAGATTAAATACTTCTGTGATTAATTTTGCCGTCAACGCCGCCTGCCTGTTTTCGTTGTTTACTGCATGTACATCAATCTCATTGCCCTGCAAACGAAAAATGATCGACTCTTCCGGGGCATCCTTACAACAATCAATGATTCCCTCATCATAAATACGCTGGTTTTTCACATTATTGCAATGCCCACACGACCAGAAAAGATTATTCCAGTCAAATTTTCGCTCTGGATATTTTCCGTCAAAATGTGGCAGTAAATGTTCCACCTGGGCATCCTGCAGTTCACTCAATTCACATATATAACATTTATTATGAAAATCTTCCTTCAACTGCTTTACGACATCCGGCATCGAATAACTTCCTTTTACTTTCTGTGCCTCTACTGCCAGTGATGCTGGAGCGGGAAAACTGCGTTCTACTTTTACCATTAGATATCCTCCCTGCTCCTTAGTCCCTCTTTTAATCTTTGGTACTCAGTCGTAAGATTAAGCGCCAGATAATCCGGGACTTCATTTAAATACATTTCCAGTTCTGCAATTTCATCAAAATCTTCTTCTGTCAGTTTTTCTTTATTTGCCAGTTCTTTATAACGGTCAAACTTCTTCTGCAACAGCACTGACATCTCATTTGCATTAAAATATCCTTCTACAATTCCTGTATATGGCACATCTGACAGTCCATCTTTAACCAGAAGTTTCTTTTCCAGATCATAAATAACTGCGTTATCCACACTGTTGATAATAAACGGCGAATGTGTCGACATAATGAACTGGATATTGGGGAAAATCGATGTCAACAGATCCAGAATTTTGCGTTGCAATTCCAAATGCAGGTGTGTCTCTATTTCATCGATCAGAACAATTCCGGCTACTGAAAAATCAAATCTTCTTTCAGTCTGGCTTTCCATACGAATGATCAGGTCAACTACAATATCCAAAACTGCTGCATAGCCGCTGGAAAGCTCATTAAAATCAAACGGATCTCTGCCTTCCATATGAATCGTAAACTGAAACGTTTCCTCGTCAAATACAAGTTCTACCGAGTCATCATCAAAGATTCTTTTTAACAGATTATCAAAATTTTGAAACCACGCTGCTATCTGATCTGCTTTCTCCTTTTTTCCACCTGTGACAGCTAAAGCCTGCGTCATTTTCAGATCGAGGAGATATTTTACAAAGTCCTGGCGTGGCGTTTCTTTAATAGAATAATCCTTTTTTAGAGCTACTTTTTCTACATGCTGTGGAATCTGGGCTTTGAAAATGCGGTCTGCTTTGTAGTAGGCGGTTACGAATTTGCCCTGGGAGAACAACGGCAAAATATCATACAATGAAACATTCATATCCAATATCACTCCACCGCTTGTGGTTTCAATCCGATATTCACACCTCTTTACCCTCTCTCTTTTTAAATCAATTTCATATTTCTCTCTCCCTTGCTCTATATAAGATTGCAAGTTTTTTATTCTTATTTTCAAAGTTTCTATACTTTCCATAGGCTCTCTTGAGCTAGTAACAGAATTCAAAAATACTGCCAACGCATCCAACAGACTCGTCTTTCCACTTCCATTTTTGCCAGTAATAATCAGATGTTTCATCCGATCCTTTGATAAAGGAATTTCAATATTTTTCAAATGACGCACTTGATTTATTTTAATATCGGTAATAAAAATCTGGTCCACTTTTCCCTCATTTCTGATTCTGCCAAATCCGGTCTTTCTTAAACAGTTACATTATTTAACTTTATTATACACATTGATGGGCAATTTTCCATTTAATTTTTTGGCAATCCCATTTTACACTCACAAACTTCAAATCCCATTTTACTGAATGTATCAATGAATTGTTGTTCATAACTTTCCACTTTCCTAGCAGATACAAAAACCGTCAACTCCTTTTTCGCTCTGGAACACCCCACATAAAATAATTTATACGCCAGCAAAATATTTTTTATTTTATTAATGTTTGCATAATTTTTTACATATTTATGGGTCTTTGACCCCTTTATACCATTCTGATAATAATCTTGATAACAATATTTATAATACACATTATCACCAAATTTTGAATCTATTTCTTCTACACATTTTTTTATACTTCCATAAACATCCTTATAATCATCTGCACCCTTTAAAAAATCCTTTTCAATCCCCTGTTTCATATTTTCAATAGCATCTTTATATTCATAATAAAATTTTTGTAGTGACTGAAATTCCACAGAAACCTTTACATTCATTTTAAAGAACTCATACATTGTCACACCAAGGCTCGGACAATCTTCTGCTATAAAGAAAACTTTTTCATGCCCTTCCCCTTTTACTCCGTGTTGTGTTGAAACTTCCTGCCGCTCCAATCCTCTGCACAAATTTACAAACTCTTTTACCGGAACATTTAATAGATCCTGATATTGCTCACTAAAAAATTGCTCTGCCACATCTTTTTTTATGAGATTATTTTCTGAAAAAAATTGGATAAACTGTAATATGGTTTTATCTGACATTTCCGCATACATTTCATTTATCTCTTCCAATGTCTTTTTCAGTCGCTGCTTATCACTATGCATTTTTACATCAAGATTATTTATCAGAAAAAATTTATCTTTTCCGGTTTCCTTATTACGCAATATCTGTATCACCATGCCATATTCTTTACGTTTAAAATACTGTAATATTCGATCGACAGTAAACAAGAACCGGAATAATACGTCCGGATTCTCATCTTCATTTTTCGTCAAAACATCCGGTACTGAATATCTCCTCCCCCATCCGTATAACTTATTATCGTTTTCGTCCTTTAAGTTTTCTACCAGGCTATATAATTCCCCCGCTCCAATTTGAAGGAAACGTTCCTTATTTGTAACATACAGTTTCAGAACATCTCCCTCTATTTCTTTTTCCTCTTTTTTTACCAGTTCATTCACATCATCCGTAATCATCAACCTCGGCTTGCTGCCTAAAATATCACGCCTGTTATCCGGCGGCATCTGGGCATATTCGTCATTGCCATAAATATTATTCAGTAAATTTATGATTGCAGGCGTAGACCGGTAATTTGTTCTTAATTTCTCACTAGTGTCAAACTCTTCAAATTTCCGTTGGAAAGATCCGTCATATTTGTCATAAATCTGCTGCATCTGATCCCCAAACAAATATAACTTTGACTTGCTGTCTTTTACACAGTCATAAAAAAACTCCAACACATTTGCTGACGTATCCTGATACTCATCCAAAAATATATACTTGAAACATTCTGTCAGTTTTGTGCGGACAACCGGATATTTTTTCTCTATCTCTACCGAAAATGAAAGTAGATCATCATGCCCAACCCCTCCATCATATAAACTATTAAATTCCCTCTCATTATAATAAATTTTAGTAATATTCTTTGTTATAGTTTCATATTCCAATTCTCCATATTTTTCCCTGTAATACTTTCCGCTCTCACTTTGTTCTCCTTTTTCCTTATCTCTTTCTATCTTTTCTTTTATCTTATCCTTATATAAATCCAGATACAGCTTCACTATCTTTGAATTTGTAAAATAAGACTTCATAAATTCCGAAAGAAACGCATGAATCGTCATTATTTTTACTGAATACCCTTCTAACCTGCGCTGTAACTCTTCAACGGCTCTGTTTGTATAGGTAATACACAAGATAGATGTAATGTGTTCCTCTCTGATAAGTTTTTCTATCCGCTGATAAATTGTCGTCGTTTTTCCACTTCCGGCAGGCGCATTTACCAGGAACAAATTATCTCTTACTCTGTCAGCCACTTTAATCCCTCCTCTATATATGACGGAAGCACATCTTTTTCCTTTTTATTTAAAAGGACAGAATACATAAAATCCGTTTTATAGCTACTTGTTGCATTTACTATTTCACGCACACTCAACATCTCTTCCGCTTCTTCCAATATCTCAGCTTCTTCTATTTCCTGTTTCACATTCTTATCATTTTTCTGTGGAATTTTAAATTCCAGCTTACTATCTTCCTTCTTTTTCTCCCAGTCCCCTCTTGATCGTGTATCTTCTATGCTCAGATCATAAAGTTTAGCCAGCATCGCCTCTTCCAACGTTCTGGTACAGCCATCTTTTTCTCCCTGAAAGCTGACCATAATATAATCTCCAATTTTATTTTCTCCCAGCTTCTGCCATTCATATAAATCTTTAATTTTAAGCTTAAATCTGCTCGTAGCCTTCTTTTTCCCCTTTTGATGCAAATAATAATCCTTCAATCCGCCATTTGTTGTATAACTTCCTTTTATTTTATCAATCGTCTTTTCCTGTTTTTCATAATCTATATCTGTTAAAATAAGAGTTTTTATTTTAAGGAATTCTATCAACTCCCTGTACCGATGAGTGTATGCACCTCCCACTTGCACAAATGCAATATATTGTTGCTCTAATGCCCGATATTCGGTTCTCTGCAGCAGCCGTTTCAGATACATACGTTCTGTATCCCCTTCAAACATGATAACCTTATCCGCAAAAATTATATCTGCAAAATTTATCTGATATAAAATGTTATACTCGTTTTCAATATCCTTTTTATTTAATTTCAAATCATTTAAAAACATACACATATCACATATTCTTTTTTCAAAAATTTTTGATGTCTTGCGAACTACCCGTATTGCAGATATTCCTGCAATCCTTACCACTTCGCTTGCATGTGTCGTCACAATTCCCTGCATTTTTTTATCTTTATACATTTTAAGCAGATAACGCACAAATTCTTTTTGCATTTGTGGATGCATATGCGCTTCCGGTTCTTCTATTACAAAAAAATTTACCTTTTTCTTCTGCTCGTCATCTTCAAGTTCTTTCAGGTATTTCTGAAGCTGCAGATGCATATAAATCATGTTGGAATATCCCAACCCCTGTGTTTCTTCTCCAAAATAATACTGATACCCCTCAATTTTATATTTTGCTTTTGATACATTCTGCAACAGTTCCTTTATATCTGAATCTGTAACATCCGGTTCGATTACAATTGCTTCTTTTCTTCCCCCATTTGTCTGGCTGATATTAGTCATTACTGTATTTAATTCATATAATAAATTATCTGTAAGATTTCCCTGAATATCAACTTTAGATATCAAATCCATAATCGAATCCGGCCATTCTTCAAACACTTTTTTCCACTTTTCTTTGCCAATAAATTCAATCATCGCCGAACTGATCGTCTTTTTCTTTTTGTCTCCCTTTTCATCCGGCATATCCCGGTTTGCCCAAATATGTCTGTAATGAAACAATTTGTAAAAATCCTTTGGTTCTTCAATTTTTTGCAAATTTTCATAATTTTTGTCAGTATAAAAAAACTGTTCCCGATAGCATTGTTCTACTATATGTATGATAAACTGCTCTAGCCTGTCCTTTCCTTTTTCCGATCCATCCTTTCCCAAAACACTTTCTAAAATTTTCTTACATTTATCAAATTGTTTGTCTAATAAATTGATAAACAAATTTGGCATGAACTCATATTGATATAAAAAATAAAACCGATATGTTTTCTCGTCTAAGTCCATCAAGTACGGAGAAAACAATTCTATGGTATCCTCCTTATCATAACCTATTTCCAACTTTACTTTCATGCTTTCCCGTTCTATCTGATCAGCAAATTGAGCCGGATTCTCCACAGAACCAATTAATTTATCCTGAAGCGCCTTAATAAATTCTTCTTTTTCTTTAGCGGTTCCATAACTATCCTTTATTAAGTTTTCACAGTCTCCGACCCATTTGTGATACATTTCAACCGGCAGGTCATTTGTGGAAATTTTTACAGATGTTTCCCCAAACAGACGATTCATCAACTCTATGACCGATGTTTTACCACTATTATTGGCACCAGCTAAAAATGTGATACCATCTTCCATATAAATAGATTCATGTATAAACTGTCTGTAATTATAGATATCCAGTAATTTAAGTTTCATTTTCTTCCTCCCATTTTCCTATCATATTGCTCACCTTTTCCAGATTGTATAATATTATCATACTATTATTTTCATATGTAGTCCAGACTATTCCAATCGTTTTGTTGACTTATACATATTTCCCATAAATGCAGAACACACGACTTTCACCCGTTAGAGCGCGCCCATGGGGCGCAAACCAAAAATAAGGAGACGAAAATCGTCTCCTCACAATTAGCTTCTATTTCATTTATACTGTCTTCTTCCCAAACATCCTAAGATACTCCTGAGCCGACTGCAGCGAAATATTCAACTTTACCTGCAACCTTTTTAAAATATCCTCATCCGGCAAGCCAAGGTCACTGCAGGTATCTACAATTCCACGTGCTTCTCCCCGTGCCTCTCCCTCTTTTGCCGTCTCCTCAAACACACTCCACATACTGTTTCCTCCCTCCTGCTTCAACGCATCAAAATCAATCTTACAGTTGGCTGCTCCAGCCACTGTTTTAAGTATCGTATCGCTGACTTCATGCTCCTTTGTGTATTCGATTGCTTTTTCTTTTTTATCTCTTATCGAATTATTTTGATCCATTTTATCATGTAATCTGATCAGTGTTCTTAATGTATCTATGGCACCTTTTTCTATCTTAACAGTATTTATATACAGCCTCCTCGTTACTGTTTGTTTAAAATACTGCTAATTTTTCCACACGCATTCTCTCTGCTGTCGAAATTCAATTGTCTTACTTCTTCCCCCCGTTCTTCGTATCAGCTCATCCTGCCCTATAATTTTAACAAGATTTGCGATCTGCTGTCCCATCACATCCCGATTGAGATAAAATATTGTAGTATATACATTCTCATTCAGGATCAATTCTCTTAAAATATCTTTATCTGTTATATCAAGGGAATGTCCAAAAATATACACGTTATGCATTTTACATTTCCGCTCCCGGATTTCCGACGCCTGTAAACGGTGTATCATGCGTTCAATATCATTCCCCACATATTCATTCGCCCGGTTGATGATTCTTTCCTTTTCCTGTAAAAAATCATCATATTCTTCCTGAATTGTCTCCACCCAATCCTTATATTTACATCCGGTTCCTTTATATATTCTCTGATAAAATTTTTTAAAAGCAATAAACTCGGTTTCCTTGTTTTTTCTTTCATCTGTAAGATACTCATCAATTCCCAGGACCATATTATTGTTTTCCATCGTATTGAGGAGTTTCACCCTGCCATGAATATAATCAATATCAGCCTGCATTTGTTGTCCATTCAGATAAAGCCGCTCATATGTATTTGTGTAGTTAAAGCATAACACTTTACAATATCTTATCTGCTCCTCTCCGTCTGAACATTGAACATTTTCTTTTACAATTTCATCTATATCCGGCAAAACATAATTACATTCTATTTTTTCCACATAATCTGTCAGATAGATTTCTAATGCCCGGATCAGTTTATTCAGATCATTATATAACCGGTCTCTGATTTCTTTATAGGTAATGCTTTCACATTTTTCATGCGTCAATGCACTAACAGCTCTGATGGACGTCGTATATTTAGCATACTTTTTATACAAAAAAGTATTTGACAAATTGCCCATTGTTTCTGACAATTCACTTTTTTCTAATTTTTTACCATCCTTAGGAAACATATCCTGATCCAGCGACTGAATCACTTTGCTTATCTCACTCTCAAAATCAATCCAATTTTCCTTCTGGTACATTGGATTCTGAAGGAAATATTCTATCCATATATTATCTTTTACAAGCTGTTCCAATTCTTTACAAAGCTTTTGTTCACTAAAAATCAGATGATTGATATATTCATATACCGATTTCTCAGCATTATTTAATCCTCCCTGCTGCAGTATCTGGGGTGTATTGATAATATTCAGGAAACGTTCAACAAATCCAAGAAAATCCTGATATCTTGTAGGCAGATCATGAGCCAGATCAAATCCATTTCCAATCACAAGTATATTCATCGAATTATCCCCCAAAATATCTTAAAAGTTCCTGCTTTGTTCCGTAAAAAAATTCAGCTGTCATAGAATCTCTTTTCCTCTTCCAACCGTTGCACAGATCCTCTTTTCCAGCCTTTCTTGTAAATCTATTTCATCTTCCCAGAAAATCGTATTAATCTGTGCCACATCAAAATGTACCTCTTTCCGTTCATTTTTTCTGCAGGATAGTATTATCGGTTTTCCTTTTGCTGCTGCATAACCTGCTTCATAATAAACTCCACCACGCTGTTTACTCAAATCTGCGATCACAAATACAGCATCCTCAATTTCTTTATAGATTTCCGGCACGATTTGATGATTATGTTCTTTTTCATCAATAAAGACCGGTTCATAACCACAATTTTTCACTGCCATTTCAATTTTTCTTCTGGCCTTGTTTAACTCATCCGCAAAACACATTGCAACAAATACTTTTTGTTTTTTACTATCCAGCCATAACAGACATTCTTCAAGCTGATACTCGCTCAACCCAGAAATTACTTTCATTCCAAATTCTTTATAAAGTCTGCATGTTTCCGGAACATTTACAACAGATTCCAATACCGCGTATGCAAATTCAACCGGATCCTCAATTTTCTCAATCCGCTTGTAAACTTCGTCATAATCAGCTTCATAGTACAAACATGCATTTTCATCACAATAATTTAAAGTCCTGTTCTTTATTGCAGTATCCAGCTCCCACCCCATACAATTATATAAATGAATAAGCATATCATAACTGATACCTTTCCAGTCTTCCTGCATCTCCAGATACATATGCGATCCCAAAAACCTTTTTCACTTATAGCATTCATCATTGTTTCCTGCTCTTCTAATTCCCAGCTTTTCTGATAACCAACGTATGTATTTTCTACCCATACACGAAAAAGTTCGAAACGTTCTGTAATGTTTTCTGTTCCGTCAATATCATTTATTTTTTGCTTAAACATCCATAAATTCATTTGTGTTCATCCCCCATGCTTTTCTTTTACACTGTCTTCTTCCCAAATATCCTAAGATACTCCTGTGCCGCCTGCAGCGAAATATCCAGTTTCATCTGCAGCCTTTTTAAAATATCTTCATCCGGCAAGCCAAGGTCACTACAAGTATCTATAATTCCTTCCGCTTTTCCACGCACTTCTCCCTCTTTCGCCGTCTCCTCAAACACACTCCACATATTGTTTCCTCCCTCCTGCTTCAACACATCAAAAACAATCTTACAGTTGGCTGCTCCAGCCACCGTTTTAAGTATCGTATCGCTGACTTTATGTTCCTTCGTGTATTCAATTGCTTTTTCTTTTTTATCTCTTATCGAATTATCTTGATCCAACAGGATTTTAAACAAATTAAATAAGTCCCGTCCGCCGTTATCCAGCCTAAACAATTAAGTTCAACTGTGAAAACGGGAAAGATACTTTTCCGTCAGCAATATGCAGTTTTATCTTCTTACCCACATTATTTTCTATCAACGTGTTAATCATTTGATTTGAAACTCTCTTACGGTTGTTCAGTTCCAGGACTGTATCCTTAATATTGACCGTAATACACCTGTCTAAAGTATACACAAAAACTTTCAGCCAGATAAATGAGCTGTAATCGCCACCCACTACATAGGTTCCGTTACCTCCTGGATATCTACGGTCATACCGATATTGATCCTTTCCTTTCACTCCCTGTTTGAGATAAATCGTATTCGTTGTGTCAAATCTAATATCTACAATTCTGCCCTTCATAAAATGGCACCTCCTTTTTTTGATGATACCATTTTGCCATAATTTACCTAATTAAATAATGAGAAAACTACCGAAATTTTATAATATAATCAAATCTTTCATTCCATACGACTCATACTGAAATGCTTTTTCCCCTGATACAATTCCAATGAAAAAAATAAATACAAGTGTATTACTGTGAAAGGCAATTTTTGTTATAAACCGACTTTCCGTTCCATTGCTATAATATATAGGAAACTCAAAAATGAACTCTTTATATAAATATCCACCATCCCACATATCTATGGCGCAATCTTTGGCTCTCATTTTTATCTCATCCGTCATTCGGGTTATTGCTGTTTCATCATACGCCAACTCTCTTCCTAAATCCCATTGCTGTTTCATACCGGCGTAATCAACAAAGCTGATATTTGTTGCCCGTTCTATAGAGCCTGCTAATTCAGCCAGCATTACTTGTGCAAGACTTCTCGGTAAAATAATCCTCTCTACAGTATGTACCAAGGCATCGTCAATAAATTCCAGATCTTTCCAGTTATGTAGTTGAAAGTCTAATGTTTTACGCCTTATTTTAACAAATAATTTTTCTATTTCTCGTACGGCCTGAAGGTGATGCGACCCTATATCAGCACAATATCTGTTTTCCAGTCTGATTAACCATGCCTGTATTTCTTTTGCCTGTGCAGATTCCGGCGATTTAAGAGCTGCCGTTAATGTTCTTCTCCCTTCTTTTATTCCAAAAGCACTATTCTTTATTCTTACCTGATTTCTTTTACAATATAGTATTTCCTGAATCATAGCCACAAACCAACTGACTATCATTTCTCCTTCAGCAAGTCTAAGCGGCTTATGCTCTCCAATCCATTTACGAAAGTCATCTTTGGTTTTTTTTGCAAGTCGTAATCCAGAATAGTCTTCCTGATCCAACTCTCTGTCTGAGTCAAAAATCAGATAGCGAAATTCACTTATTTGTTCTGATTGATCATTTCTGATAAGTCCATCAAGTATATTCTCCTGATCAATATCTCTCAAAACAAAATTGTCATATTCTGTAAACCTATCTGCATAATCCCGTTCAGCTATCGGATAGAATTCAATACTATCATATGAATCCACCCTGTCCTCTTCCTCACAAACCATTTCATGTGCAATCAGCATCGTATAAAATGATATAAAAATGTCATCGACAGGATCTTTTTCCTCTGGCTCCTTTAGTTTTACTAATATTTCGTCTGTCAGAAACCTCTTTATATTATTTAGTTCAAACTCTGTTTGCTCTTTATTTTCTGGTGCAATCTTTTTTTCATCGTAAGCATATTCAAATACATGTGCGAGAGCATTGTTCCAACGCTGATTTTTCTGGTATAATAGTTTTTTTCTCTGTTCTGCAGCTTCTTTTCCTATCTTGCTTTCCAATTCTTCCATTAGCGCACTTAATGAACCACCGTACAGTGTTTCTGTATCATAAACCGATCTTATATTTGATAAGCAAGGTTTTTGTAAAATCTCTGTCAAACGGTACTTTTTCCTTCCTTGTACGTCTGCGTTCTCATACTCATATTTAAATATAAGTTTTAGAAACTGGCATTTCGAAAAATCGTCGTACTTATTTACATCAAAATGTAAATCATTTTTTAAATGATCTATAATTCCAGACCCGCTTTTATCATGGAATTTTTTCAACAACGCATTATAACTATATCCTTTACTTTCCTGATTTTCACTCTCTAATTCTTTGCAAAGCCTATAAACCGTGCACGGTACACCATCTGGTTTTTCTGTTTTATCTAAGTTAAAATATCCCATAAACACTTATCCATTTTCTATTTGTATTCTGAATATCCTGTTTCCCAGTTAAGTTTAATATAATAATCCGCATCCTCTGTTTTATACAAATTTCCGTGTTTTCCAAAGCTATTTAAAACCTTCTGACTAAAAATTCCATTAAATGCCTTATCTCTTCCCATTAAAATCTGCGCTTTACTATTTTGTGCACATGTCCAGACATCATGTGGATTATAAATAAAACCCCCATGCCTACATATATTACGGCAATGTCCATTAACACTTCCATGATGTGAAATGCAATAATAATCAGATTGTTTCATGTGTGGATAGCATGTATCTACATTATCCCATCCATCCGTTTCAATATCGCCTGGAAATAGCATTGATCTTCCTGCAAGTATTATCTGATATAAAACAGAGGAATTATTTATCTCGTTTTTCGGAGCCGGATTCTTTGCACTAAAACTACTTTTAGGATATAAAATGCAAATTTCTCTCGTGGAATTACCAGCTACAGGATCTATAAACTTTACGCCCAACGCCCGTAATTTTGCTAATGTTCTGGTATAAGTAGCCTGTGTCCACGGATAATACAAATTCATCCAGACTTCTGTATTACAATCTATATTTCCTTTTCTTATCAGATACTCTATTCCACTAATATGATCATAGTGAATATGCGTAATGAACAGTTTTGATATTTTATCTGTTCCATACTCATCTAAAATATCTGTCAGACATTTATCTAAATTAGATGCGTAATTTCTGCTGGAATACGTTGTTTCTCTTACCGAGCAATCTACAAGCCATAGAATGCTCCTGCCTTCTTTTCTAAATGCTATTATTGAACAGTTTCCATGACCCACATTCACATGATAAGAACAAATATCAGAGACATTATCATAATTATCAACATCTGGCTCATTGTTTTCATTTTCATATCTGAGAGACCGGGTAATTACATTATTTAATTCTTTATATACAGCCACCACAGGATCGTTTTCAGCTGATACTATACTCTTTTCGTTATAATACACATAAGTTCCCTGTGTTATACCGTCATCAATTTCAATATTTCTTATATTTACATCTAATGACTGAACAGCAGATTCATCGTCTATACTGTCCTTAATTAAAATTATATGATCCGGCTTTATTCTCTCTGTGTCAGATACTCTGTCCTGAAATGTAATATCCTGATCTATTCTTCTTAAATAATCGTTTTCATTTCCATAATAAAATCCATGCACAAAATAAATTTCTTCTTTCTTATCCATAATACCTCTCCTCTCCAGTTATTCAACTCCCAGCACTTTAAACGTCCGTACTCCATAGGACTCGTATACCCTGATGCTTTCATCGTCCTTAATTCGTTGTACCATATAAAGCGATTGATTTCTTTTGTAGTATAATAAGATAATACAATAGGATTGCCCATTTTGCAAGCAATCCTATTCCCATAGATCAAAGATGCCCCGACGACAGCTCTGGCAACCATACCCGGATGGATAAACCAGCTTCTATTTCATTTATACAGTCTTCTTCCCAAATATCCTAAGATACTCCTGCGCCGCCTGCAGCGAAATATTCAACTTTACCTGCAGCCTTTTTAAAATATCCTCATCTGGCAAGCCAAGGTCACTACAAGTATCTATAATTCCCTCCGCTTTTCCACGCACTTCTCCACGCGCTTCTCCCTCTTTCGCTGTCTCTTCAAACACACTCCACATACTGTTTCCTCCCTCCTGCTTCAACGCATCAAAATCAATCTTACAGCTGGCTGCTCCAGCCACCGTTTTAAGTATCGTATCGCTGACTTCATGTTCCTTTGTGTATTCGATTGCTTTTTCTTTTTTATCTCTTATGGAATTATTTTGATCCAACAGGATTTTAAACAGGTTAAATAAATCCCGGTTGTTTCCATTATGAAAATACAGATTGTTCTGTCTGGCTTCAACCAGAAGCATACGATAATCATTGACATACGGCGCCATCTCCATGGGGATATTTAAAATCCCATGCAATGATGTTGCTGCATCCCAGTTTTTTTCGCCATAATATAGTACTACCGTGATGACCGGCATCAGGCGGTCTGTCTTTTTCATTCTGGATAAAAATTCATGTTCATCCATGTCAGTTTTATGCTCTTTATATTGTCTGACCAGACTGTCATACTGTTTTTTATAGGTGGCATAATCGTATCCCATGACTCGCAGCGGCATAGCATAATGGATATGCTCCTGTGACTCCAGCCCCAGCAGCACAAACTGTACTCCATACACCGTCGACTTTTTCTGTATCTTGATATTGTCCCTTGTAGCCCTGATACTCTGTATATGCTTCCGATGTGCCAGAATTGCAGACGCTTCTGTATCTTCGTTTTCAAGCTCATATGGTTTGATGACCTGACTGCCACCAAATAATACTGCATTAAAAAGATCTGCAAATTCCTCGTTTCCATTCCAATAATTTTTCAGCACTGTGTCCGGTGTCACAGTTTTCTCCTTCCCTCCGATAATATTCTCCTCCTTTGTGTATTTGGGAGAATATTGTCTGTTCGAATTCTCCCTGCTTTTTATAGTGATTAAAAGCATTGAAAATTCTGTATGCGACCTGCAAAACGTTCTTGGATGACCGTCTGCAGCGTCGTGTTGAACTGATTTTTGAATAGCTTACGCCTGAATAGATAAATAGAATATAATGCTTTGAGGCAATTGTAGCACATTATCAGAAGTTTGTCATTTGATTTTCTTAAATTTTAAGAACTTGTTTATACGGCAGTCATTTTTAACCAAAATCAAAAAACAGGTCTGTCATTTATTGACAAACCTGCTTTGTAATCATTCATTAACTGGAACAAGATCTGCTGCCTTTACCTCAAAATGTTCCCAGCTTGCTTTGTTATTATCCGCCTTGCATAATGACACAATATACCACTTATGATCGGTCGAATCGCTTTTTTGCACATGTGCTCCTACCTCCGCACGACTTGTACAATCCTTGCAGGAGCACATTCCAAATTTTCTACCCGTCTCGTCCTCCCAGAACTCTTTCCATGTCGCAACGTCATTTGGCACTCTGCCTGACGTTCCGTTTAAATTTTTTACTTCTACATAAGAATCCATCTCTATTTTCCTCCTTTTCTTGTCTGTGACAATGCACTTGCTGCAACAGTTTTTGACTTACTGCTTGTACGTCCATCACGAAGAATTCCTGATGCAATGCTTGCAACTTTTTTTGATGTTTGTTTCTTATTCATCTTCTTTTTCCTCCTTATTTTAAGCAAAAAAATCAGATAAACACTTGTCAACTTCCTACTTAACGAGTAAAATAGAGATATTGGTTGTATTATTTATCCAATCTAAAGCAGTGGTTTGGCAGAACCATTGCTTTTTTCTTGCTCCGATTTCTTCATCGGTAATTTAATTATATATCCGCAGGCAAATATTGTCAACTTTTTTATTTTTTGTTAGTTTACCTATCTTTTTTTCGATAAATTTATTGTTTTTTTTCTTATTTTACCATATAATAGCCTAGTACAAAGGAGGAACTAATTTTGTTTACATATGTAAAATTAAAAAATTACAAATCTCTTGTCGATTTAACAGTCGACCTATGCACCAAAAATAATATTCCTAAAAATTTTATCTGCATATATGGAGCAAACGGCTCCGGAAAAACAAATTTTTCATCTGTTTTTAAAACGCTTTCCGACACATTAAAAACATTACAGATCCGGGATATTCGTGAACGCATTCTCTCCGAACGGGAGATGGGAAAAAATATTGATAATAATTATCTTCGTTTTATTTATAATGACATTTCTAATATTATTGCAGAAAATAAAACAATTAACTCCACTGAAAATATGATTCTTGAATTTGGTTTTCTTATTGATGAAAAACATGGATGCTACCAAATCGAGTTCGATAATGAACGAATCGTACATGAAAAATTAGAATACACTCTGGCAAAAAATCGAGGGTGCTACTTTGAACTATCCGATAGTGAAATCAAAATAAATAACTTTATATTCATTAACTCTAACTACAAAAAAGACTTTTTAGAAAACATAAAAAAATTTTGGGGGAAACACTCTGTTCTTTCCATATTGCTCTATGATATGGAAGATAAAGCTGATGGCTACCTGAAAGACCAGCTCCATCAAAATTTATTTAATGTACTTAGATTTTTTAATAATATTTCCTGTAGGATTATTGGACAGTCATACAGTCTTAATCAGATATCAAGTTCCTATCTTTCAAATATTAATTTTGATGAAGGACGTATCCCTCTGACTGAAGAACCCATGCTGGATCAGATCAGAAATTATATTCAGTGGTTTTTTACCAATACATACAAAGACATTACGGGAGCTTATTATAAAAAAAATATTAACGAAAATTCTATAGATTATAAATTAATTTTACAGAAAAAAATATATGGGACAACTACTGATGTTAATTTTGAATTAGAATCTTACGGCACAAAATCTTTATTGGATCTTCTGCCTTTTTTCATAGCTGCCATGCAAAAAGGAACTGTTGTAATTGATGAAATTGACAATGCGATCCATGATATATTGTTGTTTAATCTATTAAGACCTTTATGTTCCGAAATGGTCGGTCAGCTTATTATCACTACGCATAATATTGCCTTACTCGACTTAGATGTTCCAAAAGATTCTTTCTATTTTGTTGATATTTCAGATGATGGCACTAAAACATTTAATTGTGCAACAGACTTTAACCGTATTCAGGCGGAAAATAGCATCCGTTCTCTTTATTTACGAAATAAATTTCATGGACTCCCATGGGAGAAAATTGATATTAATTACTCAGATGGATTACAGATATTAAGTCAAAAACAATAGAATGCACGCTCCCCGAACATTCTATTGTCATGAATAATATAACCACACCATAGTAGGAATACTGTTTCACTATGGTGTGGTTACTTCTTATCATTCATTATCTTTTGCCACTTCTGCCATGGCATATATCAATGCACCCAGCTCTGCACTTTGGGGATCTGCCCCACGTTCGGTCTTATGCACTTTACTTTTTCTTAAATAACGCTTTCAGTCTGTTCTTCCAGTAACTCTGTGGTTCATATTTTGCATACCTTTTCACAACCGCCTCAAATCCATTCCCACGATACTCTTTCCAAAATGCATCATAAGTTGCCGGTTTCGCAGTCGGTCGTTTCATATTGGTGTGGCGGAACGGATAGCCTGTACAATCCACATAATCAAGTTCCTCTTTTGCGGCATCCCACCATTCCATACCATGCGAATTATTCACAAGCACAAGAGAGATTCCTTTTTCATCATCCCATTGATCTGGAATCGCTTTTTCATGTCCCCAGAAATCTGCAATTGTAATATCCCTCGGCCTGTTTTTGTTTGCATAAACGCACTGAAAACAAGACGGACGTAAATAATTCTGATAAAAAAGTTTTGTATACACTCTTGATGAAAATTCCTTTCCCTTCACCTGAACTGTCTCATAATGCGGTGTCCATCCAAAATTTTTTTATCCCGGAACTGTACCACCTCTGCCTTTCCATGTAACTCCTTTTCACGCATCTTCAAGAAATCTTTCCACATTTTTTGGGAAGGAACTCCATGACAAACAATATCTATGGTATACAAATTATCATATTCTTTTGGAAGATAAGAATAAAGTGCCACGACCTGACATCCGGTACCACTAAATAAAACTTTTCCTTTTCATCATATCCGGCACCAAACACACTACCGTTATGTTCCAGCACCCAATCAGAAAGTGCCACAAATGCTCCGCCTGACCGGCTCTTCATATAACCGTCTTCACTTTTATGACGCGCTCTGTATCCATAAAAAGGCTCAAATTCTTTCCGGGTTTTATACCCGCTCTGAAATGCACATTTTTTTGAGACACAAACCACAATTCACACATTTGTCCTAATCAATCACAGGATATAGGAAACCACACTCATCCGGCTCCATATGAATTGCCTTTTTCGGGCAGACATGCTCACAGGTTCTGCATCCACAGCATAATCCTTTCTGTTGTACTAATTCCATGATTCGTTCTCCTTAAATTAACACTACCCGATTATATCTACAAAATCTCTACTGCTACTAACCATTGAAAACTAATGACCTTACAATTGATTGATCTAATGCCTGTCTTTTTTAAATTGAAACGCAAATTGCTCCTATCAAAATCAAGAACACTCCACATATTTTCTTTTTTGTAATTTTCTCTTTTAAAATCATGTAAGAAAATACCATTGTCCAAATGTATGTTAAAGATGTTAATGGTAATACTACAGAATACTCAAGATACCGTAAAAGCCAAATGTTTAAAATTGCAGAAGCCAGATAAAGGAAACCTCCAATATATAAATTCACATTTTTTATCATTGCTAAAATGCCATCCGTTCCAGATGCTTTTTTTAAAAATAAAGAAGCTACTGACCCTAACACTGTCATTATCAGAAGACAAATAAAATATACGATCATTCTTCATCTCCTCCTGCAATCATAATTACTCCTAAAATAATTATCAAGACCCCTATACATTTTAAAGCAGTAATCTGTTCTTTAAGCACGATTGCAGCAAGTATAATACTCAATACATAATTCAAACTAAGCATAGGCTGTAAAACAGACAACTTTCCATATTTATAAGCTATAATCATGATCAGGGCTCCAAGACCATAAAAACAGAACCCTGCCAACATTATCGGAAATCCTTTTTCTGCCGATATTTTCCAAAGAAGCTGACCTACACATACACAGATTGAAGAAATCAGCATTAGGAGAATTCCTTTTTTATTTTTTTGAAATGATTCTATCATTAGTTTCCACCTGTTTCCTTATTTCGGATTGTACGCTCCTTTGGCATTCTTCAGCAAAATGCTCATAAGTTCAGAATTTCCTTTGAAGAAACTGATTTTCGTCGGAGTCTTTCCTTTTTTGGGATATGCCCTTGTTACCGGAATCTCGCAAGCCCGCATTCCTATCTGTGTTGCCCTTACAGAAAGATATGCCAGCAATTCATATGTTACAAAAATATCTCTTAGCGGCTGTACTCTTTCATCCAGAAGATACCTTCTGGAATAAGCTCTATACGCATTTGTAGTATCTGTAAAACGCTGATGTGCAGTCAATGAAATAATTGGCGCGTGTATTAATTTGACAGATACCATTCTGATAAAAGGCGTATTAATTGCTTTTCCACCTTTAATGAATCTTGATCCTTGTACCAAATCATATCCTTCTTTTAATTTTTCTATAAAATGTGGTACATCCTCAATACTATCCTTATTGTTTCCATCAACCGTAATAATGCCCTTGTATCCACGCTCAAGTGCCCACCAAATTCCCATACGAAGCTGTGCACCCTGCTTGCCTGCGTCCTGTTTTACAAGCAATGTATTAACATGCAACTCTTTCAGCTTACTTTCCTCTGTACAACCGTCTGTCGATCCACCATCACATATCACAATGTCTGCATAATCAGACACTTTATTTTCAGTTGCTCTGGTAAGCTCATTTATAATACGTTCTCCCTCATTAATAATCGGAATCAAAACCACATAATCTTTTTTCTTTTCTTCATACTCTGTACACTCAAATTTAGGTACACCTACTTGCTTCTCATAAACCATTTTACGTTCCTTTTTTCTCTCCGTTCTTTGTAATTGAAGTTTAAAATTTCTATTCATCTGAAACTTATTTTATCTATCAGATCTTTGCTAACTTAAACAACACGTTGTTAACTCTTGGTTCCACAAAAAAATGTGATAAACTTCCTATTATTAGGCATAAAATCCACATCATTATATATCCTTTTATTGTAAATCCATAACTTGCGTGTACAAATCGTAAAACAACTGTATGCCATAAATATACATTCATAGATATACTACCGAAAAACCTAAAAATTTTGTTATTGAATATTTTTTTTACAGGGTTTAACCATAAAATATTGCATACTAAAACAGGACATATAAAAATCATCATTATAACACTAATATTTCCTAAAAACTGTACAAAATCACAGTTAACTATCTTGCAAAAGCATGCAGTCAAAACTATAATAACGTCTCCTATAATAGCTAAAAACATTCCACCTCTATCACTAATAGTTTTATAGATTTCATATAAAATTGATCCTGTCAAAAAACTTCCAACACCTCTTAATGTTATCCCCGCATAAAGAAATGGATAATTCCACGCTTTTACAATTCCTATTATACTTAATACCAAAATTCCTATTACTATCATTCTATACTTTTGCTTATTTATTATCTCTGACTCTGACCCAAACCATAATATAATATAATATAATATATAACATAAATTCAAAACACTGAAAAACCAACTATTAATTCCTAAAGATGGAAATACCCATCCAGACAAACACCCAAAAAAATCAAACAATAAATATAATAGATTTACCTCAGAACAGTCTACATTTTTTAGTCGAATACTATTATATATTAAAATAAAAACCCATACTATAAACACAATCCAATATATAGACATCAACTTTATATAACGTTTTGAAAAATACGTTTTAAAACTGATTTTCTTTACTGAACATTTATAATTATATCCCATCATAAATCCTGAAATAATAAAAAAAACTTCAACAAAATATGCCAAATACTCCATCCAAACAATATTCGGGAAAAACGCTCTACTATGAAATCCAAACACAATACTTACACATGCTACTCCCCTCAAACCATCAATTTCATCCAATCTTGCCTTCTTTTCCATATCGCTCCTTTCTTTACCAATACTTCATTATACATCATTTTTTATCTGCAAAAATATTACCTATGTATTCCATCATATTCTCAATAACTAAAATCTTCTCTTGTTTTTTTACTTCAATGGAAATAAATCCCTTGTACCCCCCTTCAAGCAATATGTTCTTTAACTGCATATGAATATCTCTTTTTTGAATAGGTTTCAAACCAGGCTCACTGATATGCACATGGTTAATCCATTCAACATTATCTACAAGTTCTGAGACATCTTCTTCATTCTGAATCATCGTTCCAACATCAAGATTTAGCAAAAATCCTTTAGAGTCCACTTTCTTTATTAACTGTAAAGCTGTCAATGTATCATTCACATAATTTGTATTATAAATGGTTGGATTAGCTTCCATTCCTACAATCGTATTCTTGCTTGCCGCATAATCACCAATTTCCTTAAAAAATTCCACAGCTGAATCTCCATCTTTTCCTTCCGGCAAATTTCTATTTCTTGGACAACCGAATACAAGGTTCCTGCAACCTATCACAGATGCAAAATCAATTGCTTTTTTAGTATATTCAACAAGAATTTGTCGTTCCTCTTTACTTCCAAATATTTTTTCTTGCCGTCCAAACCAAATTGACTGCATGGAAGAGACACATAAGCCATATTTCTTCTTGAAATTTTCCACCCATACGCCAGCTTCTTTCAATTTGTCATATGGAGCTTCTGGAAAAATTCTAGTCGGTGCAATCTCCAAACCAGAATATCCATATTTTTTCATCAGTTCATACACATTAACATCATTCTCGTTTGACCAACCTATATTAGAAATTGATAATTTCATAATTCTAATCCCCTCTCTGTATAGTTATTATCATACACGTATTCGTTTTACCCATTCTCTACAACATAAAAATCTTACACCAGCACACAATATAAATAACATAAAACTTATTAAAACCGCCATATAACCCGCTAACAAATATCTATCTACAACACAGCCTGTGATAGAGAAAAAAACAATTTGAGATGTGCAAAAAACATTCAATACTGCTTGCGCACTGTAATATATACTCTTCTCTCTTTTTTTACAATATTTATAAATATAAAATACAAATCTTAGTGGGGATATAGTTATTAAAACTGCCCATAACGACATGGAAATACTGTAAAAGAAACTTTTCCCTAATATTTTTCCAACTAAACTTCCACCAATCTCTCGATAGTTAAGAACCCTATCATTCCAAAAACTCCAACCATTTTTTCCCCAACCCGTTACTAGCCACTGTGTATCTACATTTTCTATTAAAATATAGGGAATAAAAGATGTTTTAATTTCCTGAGATAAATTCTTTATCTCTGGTGTTCCAATATCATATAAATTTTTTAAAATATCATGTCTGACTACTCTTCCCGTCTGATATTGAATATAATCATGTTCCCACGGTCTAGAATAAAAACCAGATAATAACATATAATTATCATAATATCCTTGAAAAAAACGTTGAGGATTTTTTTTCAAACATAAAAAAACAAACTTAACTGTATTTCCAAAAGATCCATCAAAATTATAAACAAATTCATCTATATTTTCTTCATTATCATCTTTAATATAGACTTTCCTTTTTCCTTGATAATAATGAGAAATCCTTATATCTCCGTCTTTATGCTCATATCCTTCTACTTCGAAATACCTTAACCCCCCTGCAATAATCGCAAATGAATCTTGTTTTTTACTTGAATCTGTTACTTGACCAAATATCTTTACTGATCCAACCAACGCAAACAACATCGCAACTAATAATATAGCTGAATATATAAAATTTTTTATTTCTTTTCTTTTTATCACATAAAATATTTCATAAAAAAGAACTATTACTAAACTGATTGGAAAATACATTTGTTTTGTGAAATATTCAAGAATTATTAAAATACAACTTATAATGCAATATAGAAAATATTTATGTTTTTCATATTTTCTATCCGTAATTCTATAAAGTAAAAACTTAGTGGATACATAAAATTGAATTATTACCCAAAATGCAGACACAAATTCTGTTAAAACAACATGATAACAAGAATAAATAATTGGGTTTATCCCCAATACTATAAAAACACAAATATATACATATGCATCTGAAATTTCCACATTTTCATATTTTAAAATCAGTTGTAAAGTTTTAATTATATATACAAATGAAAAAATATATATCACTGAAAATATAACCAATATTCCTAAAACATTGCTAGTAATCATTGTTCCCATCCATAAAATAAATGGAAATACAAATCCCCGATCTGGGTTCCATTGTTCTAACGGTCTTATTCCTTCAAAAAAATCTAAATAATCATAATATTGAACCGAATCTGGAAGTAAAAAGATGTATGTACTAAAAAAAAATAATACAAGTGATATATAATATATTACTTTTCTATTTGCTATTCTCATCTACAAACTCCTTTATACTTATTAAAACTTCTTCTTTTGTACATATATATCCATCTTTTCCCCCAAATTCTTTATCATAAACTGTTTTATAATTATACGTTACCGGGGTTCCTCCCAGTACATTATTGAATTCATTTCCTGTCAAGTATTGATATAATTCCTCTGCTGAAACCGGTTCTGTAGCTGGATGCCATAAAGTAATTTTCAAATCTAATGCCTTTTGAATATCCTCATATAATCTGCCTAAATTATAAAACTGATATATATTTCTGCTATCGGTAAAATTTAATGCGCTAAATCCTACTTTTTCAAATCTTTCTTTTAAAATACTTTTTGCTTCATCCGAAAGAGATTTTACCTTATAGAATCCATTATCCTGCATTACATAATCATTCTGAATTTCAGGATCGATTTTCACAAGTTCGTTCATCTTTTCCGTTTTTAACATAAACGGAATCACATTAATATAATCATATATAAAATTCTTTTTAATATTCTTGCCAAATAAGCCCGGTAATCTAATAATTAATGCATCTGGATAATTTTCCCTTACCCACAATTCAAGTTTATATCTATTGTAGCCATATGGGTGAAGATCAACCGTATCAATTATCGAATTTTCATCTACATCTCTCGGATTTTTAAAAACATCGATAGTAGATATCAGAACAAGTTTTTTAGGATCAATCTTTGATATATTTTCTTCAGCCTGAACAATCAGTTCCATATCCTTTTCCGGCGCATTATTTGCAAGATACTTTTCAGCCCGAAGTCCTGCATATACAAGTAAATCCGGCTTTGTTCCATATGCTTCTTTTATATTCTTTGAATTATAAACCGCATCAAATCTCCCAGCAGCATATATATTGCTTCCTACAAATCCTGTATATCCTACCAACACTTTCATTCTTCTAATCCTCCGCTTTACTTTGTCAATTTCTCTATACTTTCAAAACTATAATGTTTTCTTTTAAATACTAAATTTACCAACAACTGTAAATATTTCACTATTATAGTAAGTACCCCAAATAATCCAAAAAAAGCTACCGACAAAAACAATATCGTCGTCGTCCATCCTGCTACCGGATTCGATGCTGCATACACAACGATCGAATATACAATCATAAAAATAGATACTAACATCATTAAAACTGTCATTACCATAGAAAAACGATATCCTACTTCCGTAAATAAGATCAGTGTATCTACTGCCAGATCGGTTCTGTAACTTTTCTCTCTTTTGTCATGTTCTGAACAATTATCTGTTAATACCTTATATTTTACATTGTCTGTTTTTAATCCACACCCCGCATATAATACCTTTCTATACGGTATCGTTTTATTCATCGAACTGATTCTATTAATTACGCGGCGGCTTAAGACACGAAAACTTTCCGTTGTCATTTTATATTTTATATCACTGAATCTATCAAACACTTTATAAAATAATCTGGATGTAAATTTCTCTTTCCTGTCCGGTGTTGCACTGACAATATCATATCCTTCTAATGATCGGCAGTAAATCTGCATAATTACATTCCTGTCAAAATCCGGATTAGTATTATCAAACTCAAATACAAAATCACCAATAGCCATATCGACACCGGCATTCATTGCTAATTCCAAGCCATGAAAATAGCTCATATTCACAACAGATACGCTTGTCGTTGATGCAACCTCACTTACTTTTTTAATTTTACCAATACTACTATCATCTGATGCATCATTCACACAAATAATCTCTGAATGTTCAAAGTTTAACTGCATTACTTCAATAATTGTCCCTAGGAATTTTTCAATCGTCTTTTCTGCATTATGCACATAAATTACTGCTGATGCAAAATTTTTTTCTTTATTCACCATCTTTTAACACCTCATCCAAATCATAAACTGTATTTATCTTTCCGGAAAGTACTGCAACAAAGGTCGGTTTTTTAGAATATGTTCTGATTACCGTTGGTCTGCTATCATCTATTTCCGAACTCATAAGTATTGGTTTCATTGAAAACAACGATCTTTCATAAGTAAATTCATATTCATCTTTCATATATTTCCGAGCCAAATTTGCCATATATGGAAATGCAGTTTCCGGTTTTGCCGGACAGTCATTGCAATTTCCAAGATGACGTGTTGAACAAAAACCTCCACTCCTATCCTGGCACACAAAAGTCGGAACCCCGTCATAACTGGTAGTATGTGGGGTAAATGTAACAGATGTCAATGAATGGTATCCTGTCTTTCCAAAAGGCATAATAGAAAAAAATGGGCCATCCATAATAGTAAGTCCAATATCATTTAATTTCGCATTTACATTACATAAAATAATTTCACATAACTCATATTTAATACCAAATTTTTCATAATCAACCATATCAAGTATCTGATTTGTTCCTGCATATGTTGCATTCAGCACAAACCCAGTACCATACTCTTCTCCATCCTCTGTGCGAATCACATATGTATCTGAAAGCTTATCAATGCTTTTAATATTTGCGTTGTATTTTATCTGAACATTGTTAGGATATTTCGATAGCATTTCCAAAAAATATTCTTTTAAAATCATTGCATCATACGTATATTCTCTTGTTAAAAACGCACCATCACACATTCCTGCTTTAAAATATCTTTCCGGATGCAATTCCTCGCATGGAATATTTGCTGCACGACAAAATCTTTTAAACTGCTCGCCATCTGACCACGAATATTGGCTGGATGTAGCATATATCTGTTCAAACTCTTTATTAATACAAAACGCATAGTCCTTATTAAATCGCTCAAAGTACCCTGCCGATTTCATAGCAGTTGAAATCGACCTTGGGTAATGATATCCCTGATGCACTCTTGCCTGATTAATATATGTAGCTCTTCTAAAAGGTGTAGGATCACATTCAAGAACCAGTACATTCTGGTCTAACTTACAGCAAAATAATGCTGAATATAATCCATACAATCCTGCACCGATAATAATCTTATCATATTGTTTCATTTGCGTCTCTCCATTTATCCTAATATGTAAACATGATTCCAAATTTCAAGCCAAAGTTCATTTACATCTTCTCCAATATGCTATCGATTGACCAATGTAATCCTGGAAATGCTCTCTCTGTAGAAGTGATTACAATAACATCAGGATCTGCTGCCTCAATTGTTCCCTCCACATAATTTGAAATATGCATAAAATAACTTTCCTTATAATTTTTAGCAAGATATTCTTCTGTCGCTTCTAAAAAAGAATCTCCGATACATACTATTGTTTTACCATCTGGAATATCAGTCCTATAATGACTATACTTAAGATTAGGTTCATCCCGTTCCTCAATCAGCTCCGGTTGTATATTATCCTTATACCCATCCAGTCTATAATCAATATCATCATTATATACAGTTCCCATTCCAATCATATTGGCAAGGTCACCTGTTATATTATTTCCACTATACACTGTAAGCGCCCCAAGATCCTGCGTATCCATTTTCAACGCTTCTAATAAACGCATTGTTCCAACATATCCTCCAAGTTGGTTCCAATGTGTATCATATTTTTTATATACCTGATAACCAGCATCTCTTGCTGCCTTTAATTCCACTTCAGGGAAAATAATATTAACATCTGTTTCATTGGTTATACTTTGAAGAAACATTTCTACTCTGCTCGGTTTTTCTGCTACTTTAACATAATCAGGCATATAGAGATCACCATAAATACTTTCTTTATTTGGTGTTATCATATAAACAAGCTCTATGCCATGTTCATTACAATACCCCCGCAAATTCTGCATAGACGTGATTGTATCTTCAATTTCTTCCTCAGATACAGATAATACCCTGCAATAATCTTCAAGACAATTATCTTTTTTATAAAAAAGCCAATTATCTTTACCAAGCAATACAGACTGAGAATCCAAACTTTTAAATATATTAATATCAACTAATGTATTTAACTTTGTTAACTCATTTTTATACGGAATATGATCATTAATACAATCTTCTAATATAATGGTCTTCTCATTCCACGAAGCATCAAGAACATCCTGCATCGTAACCAATTCATGATTCTCATGATTTTCTAAATCCAAATACTTTGCTACATATAAATATACCAAATACGGAAGAACCAACACCAAAACAAAACCTACAATATAACATCTTACTATTTTTTTCATCTGCTTGCTCCTAAAACTTAAAATATATAAAAGGATTATACTGCCCACTTACCAAAAACATAATCGCAATTAGTAATATTATAAATTGTAAAATACCTTCTAACAGGCAAAAATTTTGTTCACCTTTAAACTGACTTTCAAGTTTTGGAAATATTTTTTGAAGAGGTCCAGCCAAAATAATTGCAATTACTATAATTACCAGACTTCTTGTGGATGCAATATTATACCATAACATCTCATTTGTTACTCTTCCCCCTTTAAACATAGCATACAATGTATCATATGCCTGTTTCCAGGAATCACAGCGAAACATTGCCCATCCGACAATTACAACAAACATTGTATAAATATAATTAATTATCTTAAGTGGATTCTTATCCAGTAACTTTTTTACACCCAAACGTTCAATAAACATAAAAAGCCCATGCCATAACCCCCATATAAGGAAATTTAATGTAGCGCCATGCCAAATTCCAGTTAATGCAAATACAATCCATAAGTTAAAATATGTTCGTACTTTTCCTTTTCTGTTTCCCCCTAATGGAATATAAACATATTCTTTAAACCACGTCGATAACGAAATGTGCCATCTTCTCCAAAATTCCTGAATTGATTTCGATATATATGGATAATTAAAATTCTCCATAAAATCAAAACCAAACATTTTTCCCAAACCAATTGCCATATCAGAATATCCTGAAAAATCGTAGTATATCTGCAGAGTATAAAGAAAAACACCAATCCAGACCCATAATGTACTTATCGTATCCACAGAATTTGTGAAAATCGTATCCACCACTGACGCAATCGAATTTGATATAATTACTTTTTTCCCAAGACCATATATAAAACGCTTAATTCCATATCCTATTTTTTCTGGTGTGCATTCTCTATGTGCTATCTGATTTTCTACATCATGATATTTTACAATCGGTCCTGCAACCAGCTGCGGGAAAAATGTAATATATAATGCCAATCTAAAAATATTTTTTTGTACTTTTATCTCACCACGATACAAGTCTATTATATAGGACATAATTTGAAATGTATAAAAAGAGATTCCCAATGGTAAAATAATTGTTTTCACCTGGATCAGTTCTTTACCAATTAGTCCATTAAGCGCTCCCATCATAGATGAAAAATATTTAAAATATCCCAATATCATCAAATTAAATATGATGGCAACAATTAAAACTATTTTCTTTTTTGCATATCTGTCCATCCATATACCTAGCAAATAATTCACTATTATAGAAAACAGCATTAAAAAAATATAAGCTGGCTCTCCCCATGAATAAAAAATCAAACTTGCAACTAATAGCCATATGTTTTTATATTGATCCTTTAATAAATGATATCCACAAAAGACTATTGGTAAAAAAATCCACAAAAAAACCATTGAACTAAATAACATAACTTTCTCCTGCAAAAAATATATATTTCTATTCTTTTTCTATGATTACAGGTGCATACGCCGTATACCCCCAACCAGCTCCCGGCCATTGCCAACCAAGAAATTCTCCCTTTGTTGCAACAACCTGAAATCCAACCGCTACATAAGCTGTATCATATTTTATTTGTTTCCCTGGCTCTGGCATATCAAAAAACACAATAGTGATGACATATTTTCCGGGTGCAATAGACGATGTGTCTAACTGAAGCTCCAAATGTTGTTCCCTATTATCTTTCTTACATGCAACGGCATTTTCTGACATTGTCGTTCCTGTAGCAGTATGATTTGGTGTTCTTACAATACAACGCACATAAAAATCATTTCCATTCTCATTGCACACGTAGTTTACTCGCAATTTCAGTTTTTCACCATACTCTAATATATTATCTTTTCTTTCTAGTACATCCACACTACGAATCAATATCTTCCCATTTACTTCTCTATCAACTCTTGCATAATCTGCCACATCATTATGTAACATCATTTCAAACGGACGCTCATTATCATATATTTTATACTCTTCAATATCATCGGCCTTCTCTGTTTCATTCTGAACTTCCTGTTTCACTTCCGTTTTCTGTTCTTTTTTCTCATTTTCAGACGCTTCCACTGGTCTCTGTTTCTCTGTCGGCTTTTCTTCCTGATTTACCTTTTGTTCCGGTTCCTTTGTTTTTATTTCTTCTTGTTGCTGTTTATCTGTTACTGGCTGACTCTTAGCAATTGCTTCTGTCTTTTCAGAACTTTCATGTTCTTTTTTCTTTTTTAATCTTTGATTTCTTTCTTCCAGCTCTTTCCGTTCTCTCGCAATTCTTTCCTCATCCATCACCATTGTATAATGCTGACAAACATCTTCCGTTGCGCCTTCTTCACGAATCTTTCCATTTTCAATCCACACTACTTTATCACATATCTTTTCTACCTGACCAAGTGAATGTGACACTAGTACAATTGTAACCCCTGACTCCTTTAAACCACGTATTTTTTTAAAGCACTTTGCCTGAAAGGAAGCATCTCCTACTGCAAGAATTTCATCAATCAAAAGCACATCAGCATTCACATTGATAGCAACAGCAAATGCCAGACGCATGTACATTCCTGAAGAATAGGTACGAACCGGGCTGTCAATATACTCTTCCAACTCTGAAAACGCAATGATATCATCCATGCGTTTTTCTACTTCTTTTGATTTTATACCAAAGATAGATGCATTAATAAATACATTTTCTCTTCCAGTCATATCTGGATGAAAACCTGCACCTAATTCAATAAGACTCGCTACTCTGCCCTGGATTTCAATAGATCCCTGATCTGGATATAGTATGCGGGTTAGCATTTTCAATGTAGTACTTTTACCGCATCCATTTCTACCGATCAACGCCAATGCTTCTCCTTTTTTCACTTCGAAACTAATATCATCCAAAATCAGTCTCTTTTCTACCTTCTGTTTTTTTCTAAAATTATGAAATACAACTGCATCTTTTAATTGATGTGCTTTATCATGGTATATTTTAAAAGATTTAGATATATGTTTTACTTCAATTGCATTCTCTTTTTTCATTCTTATAATTCCTCAGCAATTCCTTTAACAAATTTATTAAAAATTAATTCACCAACAATCAATAGCACCACTGCAAATACTGCTGCTCTCCCTAATGCAGCCATATCTGGCACACGATGATAATATATAATATTCTGATAAGATGTAATAATAGGTGTCATTGGGTTTTTCCCAACTACCCAATGTAACCACGTAACATTTTCAATTGATTCATAAGTATACATAATAGGTGTTAACCAGATCCAAGCCATCAAAAAAACACCCGTCATATATTCAACATCTCTAAAATATACATCTACAACCGAAAGAATCAATGCAAAGCCAAGACACAATATGTATTGAACTATCAAAACAAGAGGCAGACATATTAATGCAGTTGCATTCAACGTCACCCCCGATGCAATTGTAATTGCAAAAATAATAATAAATGTTAACAGCAAGTTAACAAATCGGCTGGTAACTGCTGAGATTGGAAGTACCTCTCTCGGAAAATATATTTTCTTTGTCATATCCGCCTGACTCACAATAGCGCCAGCTCCTTGTGCCAGTGATTCTGAGAAAAAATTCCAAGGCATCATACCAACAATCAGATAGACATGGAATTTATCAATCCCATTTTCAAAAATCCGTGAAAAAACAATATAGTACACAATAATTTGACATAAAGGATTAATAAAATTCCAAAAAAAACCTATTACAGATCCTTTATACCTTCCTCTTAGATCACGCCGTACCATACTGCCAATCATATCTCTATACTCGAATATTTCTTTTATTTTCGTAATCATAATATCTCCTACTTTTTATTGTCATGTAAATGATCCATAGTTCTTTTTACTTTCCACCAAGCGTTCTTTTTCATCCTGATCATTTCTGCTGACAACACTTCCAATTCACTTTTTATTTTATTAGTCATCACATCTTTTTCGCGCAATGCCTTTTCCAGATCCTTTATTTCCTTTTGATATTTTTCTATATACTGATCTTTCTCATTAATTGCCAAATCATATTCATGTATATCTTTCTGATACTTTTCTATATATCGATCCTTTTCATTGATTGCAATATCATATTCATGTATATCTTTTTGATACTTTTCTATATATCGGTCTTTCTCATTAAGTGCCAGATCTAAATTATGATACTGCTGTTCTAATCCAAACAACTTCTGCTGTGTCATTTGTAATTTATATTTATATTCATTTAACTGATCCGACTGTGTACATGCATTATTATGTTCTCGCTCCTTAAAATAAATCTTTCTTACAGGCACCTTAATATTGCCATACAAAAAATACAAACACGATGCCCTATGCTGCCCATCAATGATTGTATTATCACCACGCAGCATAATTAATTCTCCATCCACAGGATATCCGTATTGTTTGATCTGTTCTAAATCATAATTGATACGCTCCTGATTAGACTGTCGTTCACATCCATTTTGATGGAAATAATTTATCTGTCTTCTGGCATCATTTTCTGCCGTATCCCCATTTAACGCTTTAAGCACTCTCGAATTTGGAAGCGGCTTGTAAACAACTTTTCCTTCTTCATCATAAGTATCCACAAGAATATCCTCTAAATACATTTCCTCTGTACGGATATCTTCTAAATCGATCAAAGAAGCTGCAAGCCACATAAGATTTCCTGCATCAAAATCCTGTATATGAAACTTTTCATGCTCAACCATGCTTGCAAATATCTTTCTGACAGAATCAGCAAATTCATTAAATTCTTTTATTGTCATATCAAGACGTATATCTTTATAGTGGATATGAATTGCTTCACCAATATTGTCCTCAATTTCAAACCTATATGGAAAACCTGTTATTTCCTCTAAAGAGGCTAACTGTATTACTGCTGGATTACTCATAATTTCTCCTAATATTCAGTAAATGAAAGATATTTTGGTATTATCTCTTCATATCTTCCATTTAAAACCATTTCAATCAATGTATCAGTAAAATGAAAAAAAACAAGCTGTAACTTTTCTCTTACATCAAATTCTTTTAATAAGTTTTTTCTTTTTTCTATCTCTTTCTTATATACATTTGAGAATACATGCTTATCAAAAATAGAACGAACCACTAAATAAATGACCTCTGTTTTTTCATCCAGCTCATACCATTTCTGTTTTTCATTCCACACCCGTTGTTCCCAAATATCATTGTTTATTTTTTTATCTAGTGGAATCCAGACCTTCGGTGTAAGACTTTTGCAGCACAATTTAAAACATGCATCAATATATATATCATACTCTTCCACTGGTTTTTTCCAAAATTGATATTCCGTTAAACCGTACGCAAATGACCATCCATTTGAAATTCCACATGGCGGTATACATGATTGATATCTTAACCCTAACATTTTCTGTGCAAATAAGTCTTTATCTTCTTCCTTTACAAGAATATCTATATCTTTTCCGTTTTCCAAATGTGCCGGCAACTCATCATCCATATTTTTTATCAGAACATAACTTATCCCAAAACTGTTTATATCCTGAAAAAAACTATTTATCTGTTCTTTAGGGATATACATTGCAACCTCCTATTTATCCTCTGTCTGTTTAATTAATTTGAGCTGCTTTTGTGCCAGCAGAACGCATGCAGCCATCTGCATGAATTCGTTCTGTGGCACATTTAATCTGAACTTATCATTCTGAATATGAATATCTTTGTATCCTGTATCATTTGTACATTCATTTAACTCAACAGCAAAAGTTTCATTTCCAATCTTAAGCTCTGAAACTTTTCGGATTAATTCACCCATAGTTCATTCTCCTAAGACACAATCCTATCTTTATATTTATTTCGAACATATATTTCATTGACACCTAAACGTGTATAGAAAAAGTAATCATTTTCTTCTAACAGCGTCTTGAATTTTTCATGTTCTCTTCCGTCTACTTCCACATCAATAATTGCCGGTCCATTAGAATATAATAAATCAGACCCTGCCAAAACATCATATTCATTACCACCAATATTAATATTTAAAAAGTCCGGATAACTGCCTCCTTCGCACAGACCAGATACAATATCATCAATTGTAATTGTTGTAACCTTCTGCTCATCAATTGGGCCATATTCCGGCATCTCTTTTACAAAATCTTCTGCCCGTTTCTGAATGATCGTGCTACACCCTGGTGCTTTAGCAATATGATAGAAGATTTCATTTCCCTTTTTTCCTGCAACAACTGCATGAATATTGACATCTTCTGCACGTTCCTCAACAAAAGCGGTTAACAATTCTTTATCTGCCTCCACATTAATACCACGACATCCTTTTTGATATAACATGGCAGTGTTGCTCATAACATATGGATGATGTGCTCCAATATCCAGATACGATGGTTTATCTAATCCTAACTGACGTACCAGATTCATGATCGTCATATCATCTCCAAACTGTGCATAAGATATATTTCCATATTCACCACCAAAATCAACAGATATATTCTGAAATGGAACATATCCCTTCAACGAATCCTTCACATCCTCCTCTGTTACAATTTTAATCTCTGGTTTCTTTACCTCTTCGCCTGTTTCCGAATGAATACTCCGTCCTTCCGGATACATGTGTTTCATGAACACTTCTAAAACTTTGCTTTCTTCGACCTCTGCTGCTGGTTTCTGATCTGCATAAATAATAGTTGCATTACTTCCATCTTTATATTTGCCACTATACACCATTGGATAATCAAACGTTTTATATTTACCAAAAATCAATATTCCATATACATCCAGGCAATTTGCAAAATGTGCAAATCCACTGTCAATTCCAATAAAACAGCATGCACCTTTTATAATCGCTGCAATTTGCTGTAAGTCTCTGATATTGGTGCAATCATAGTACATCGTATTCTTATTCTTCACGACTGATTCCATTCCAATCTCTACCACAGCACATCCTGCATCCATAATATCATGCGCTAATGTATTCCATTTATTATCAATCCAATCTTTTGTAGATTCTGCAGATTTACAATGAAATACTACATATTTATCTGGAAGTTCAACCGGAACTTTTACATCTGGAGCAAAATAAAATCTTGGTGCATCCTCAATCGGTGGCAAACCTGCAGATAAACAGAAGTTTGCAAGTAATGATCCATAGTTAAAATATGTCTTTTCATTAACTGATGGATTATTTTTATTTGAATGAACACGAAAAGTTTTTGAACAAATCCTTCCATCATAGTGACAATCAACTATAATATTATTTTCTTCCTTTTTCGCTTTATCGCATATATCAATTGCATCGCTTAAGCACTCAACAGGAATGACTTCATCTATATTGGGATTATACTTTATAAGATCAACATATGGTTTTTTAACCAGCCATTTAATATTGCTCTGCTGATCCATCTCTTTTAAATATCTTGCAATCGGTTCACATGCCACAATATCTCCCATAGATTCTACACAATGAACATAAAAATTGATTGTTGTAACTCCTTTTGCTTTCTTCTCTTTCCACTGATTTTCTACGATATCATAGCGCATTCCCCTCGTTTCCTCGAGAGCCTCTTTGGTTGCCTGAAGATATGCATAACCATATTTCATGTCCGGTTCCAAATGAGAACCTTCTGCCCATTCATTCCAGTTATTGATAAATACGATATTCTCATCTCCGGAATGAATCTCTCTGCTTTCTTCAAGAATGCCTTTTAACCATAGTTTAAAGTTTGCCGGATTTGCTCCCATTAATATCTGACATCCAGTTGTCGCCCGACGCGCTGTGTTATCAAACCCAACTAACGCTGATCGAAATACTTTTTTACTTCCATATTTTTTCAAATACTTTTTCTGCTGTACAAAAGGCGTCAAGTCAAAAATATCACCTTTAAAATTTGGATTTACATAACCCTCTGGCTGATATCTTCCACATTCTGGCCAAATTGCTGCTGGTGGAAATTCTACAAGTGCGTCTGCTCCAACCTCCGCAACATCATCAATATTCTCACGATTTGTGATCATGATATACAGATCTGGAAATCCTGCTTCCCTTGCATATTTTCTTAAATTCTCAATCATCTTTATGAAACGTTTCTTAGGAAACATATCACAACGATAAATTGACAAAACCGGTTTTCCATCAATTTTAATATATCTGTCATCCTGCATATATGGCAAAATATCATCCATAAATTTTCTATCATCACCATCAAGCAATTTTTGTTCAAAAATAACTTCCTTGGTTCCACCATCCCATGCCGATGTCCAGTTTTCCGTTGCCCAATCAAAACAAAATTTCAAGTCTATCTCTTTATGTTCCAATAACATTTCACATGGCTTTTCCATGGTACGTTCTCCTGAAAACCAATACCAGTGAAAACAGAATCCATATATACCGTACATCTTTGCCAGTTCAGCCTGTCTCATCATTGCTGTAGGATTTAACAAATCATAATATCCCACATCGTATGGGATATGCGGCTGATAGTGTTCTGCAAATAAAGGAATCGCCTGTGAAGAATTTGTCCATTCTGTAAATCCCTGCCCATGATATTTATTATTAATGTCAATCTGATAATACTGTGGCAAATACCATGCAATAATTTTTGTATCATTTTCATTTCTTACAAATGGTGTCTTTGTAATTTCTACAAACTCTTTTCTTCCACCATTAAACCGGCTGATATTGTTTTCCTCAATACTTTTTACATATCCCTCATATACACCTTCGTCATAAGATTGTATTTTGTCTTCCATAATCTCCGCAATCGGTGGATCCTGTGGTCCATATTTGAAAGTTGATATCACTCTCTGATATGTCACTTTTGCGCCATCATGTTTCCAGCTTATAAAAAAATTCTTTACTAACCTCTTTGCCACCCGGACTTTATTGCTCATCTAATGTTTCTCCTTTAAATTTTATTAACATTTTCCCGTTCATTCAAAAAATCTAATGTATCACGAATTGCTTCCAGATATCCATATTGATTTTTCTGGTCAGGCTCTAAATATCCACCCTCTGCCCATTCATTCCAGGAAAAAACAAACATAAAATCTTTATGATATACTTCTCTTGCCCTTTTTACCTGAATTTCAAAATATTTTCGGAATATCTCTGGATTTGCACCTCTTAAATATGTTCCATGCACACCTTTTCTCGGAGTATTATCCCAATCAACAAATGCTCCCGGTACACTTTTTTCAGACACTGGTTTATATTCCACTACACTTTTCCAGACCTCTTCGTATTCTCTCACACTTTTTTTCTTATTTTCCTGTCGTAATAGCATTTCCCTTATAACATTTAAAGGTCTTGAAAAAAAAGTCAACATACATTTGGGAATTTTATCCTGTATCCTTACACTTAAATTTTTCTGACGCTCTCCATTCCAACAAACTAACGGCTGATATTCTATATCATACGAGAAGCGTGAATCATCTTTATTCTTTACAAAATCCCACTTCATTCCCTGATATGCAAATGTGATTCCCGGCAATCCCGACATCTTTGCCAGTTTCTGCCAGTAATCTAACATTTCATTAATGCAGTCAATTAATTCTGGTCGATAGATAACCATAAATGGTTTTCCATCAATTCTTATGTATCTTTCATCTCTGAAAAAAGGCAGCAAGTACTCAAAATGATCTTTCCATTCTTTTTTATTTCCATATTTCTGTTCGATTAATATTTTTTCATTTCCAGCAATCCAGCGATTTGTCCAATGTTCATTTGCCCAGCAGATACAAAATGGAAAATCCAGACCTTTATTTTTCAAATACTGCTCAATCGGCTTTTCCAAAAGCAGCTTTCCATCAAACCAATAGTGATGCATACAAAATCCATACACGCCATACTTTTTTGCAGTTTCTATCTGCCACTTTTGAACAGATACGTCTGACAAATCGTAATATCTATCATTTAATGGAATCCTAGGCTGATTATGCCCTTCTTCTAATGGTTTTGCTTTTTTTACATTAACCCACTCTGTAAATCCAGTTCCCCACCATTCATTATTCTCTGGTATTTCATGAAATTGAGGAAGATACCATGCAATTACTTTCATTTTATTCTCCAATATTAGTATGTCTCATAGTTCTTCATCAGATAATTCTGAACGTAATCTTTTGCTCCATCTTCAAGAGAATAAAAATCATCTGCATATCCTACGCTTCTTAATTTTTCCATATTTGCCTGTGTGTAATACTGATACTTTGCCCGCAGGCTTTCCGGCATTTCAATATATTTGATATTTGGTTCTAAGCCCATTGCCTTAAATGTAGATGCAGCCAGATCATAAAAACTTCTTGCCTGTCCGGTACCAAGGTTAAATAATCCGCTTACCTCTTCATGTTCTATCATGAATTTAACAACTTTACAGATATCTTTCACATATACAAAATCTCTAAGCTGTCCACCATCTTCGTATCCTTCTTTATATGATTTAAACAGTCCCATCTCACCTGTTTCATTAATCTTATTAAAAGAATGGAAGATAACGCTGGCCATGCTGCCCTTGAAATATTCATTTGGTCCATATACATTAAAGAACTTGAAACCAACATGCTGTTTCGGCGCAATTGTCTGTTTCTCCGCCCATAAATCGAATAACTGTTTAGAATATCCATATCCATTTAATGGACGTAATCTCTTGATATCTTCCTTATCATCAAATCCTTCTTTTCCGTCACCATAAGTAGCTGCACTGCTTGCATAAATAAAGCTGATCTGATTTTCGGTGCAGAATTTCCATAACGTTTTTGTATATTCATAATTGTTCTTATATAAAAAGTCAAAATTTCTCTCTGTAGTAGCTGAGCAGGCTCCCATATGAATAATATGTGTCACCTTTCCTGCGTACTCCGGCAGTTTTTCTAAAAATTCATCACGATTGATGTATTCTGTATATTTTTTATTACGCATGTTCATCCATTTATCGGTTTCACAAATATGGTCAACAATCGTAATATCCTCTATTCCCATATCATTTAATGTTCTGACAATACAACTTCCTATAAAACCTGCTCCACCTGTTACTATTACGCTCATAATTATTCTCCTTTCATTACTCTCATAATCTTCTCTATAATATTGGTTGTTGAACACCCATCTACCATACTGACGTATTCGACATTTCCACCATATTTAGCTGTGGCATCCATCTCCGGAATCCATTTTCCCTCATAATCACCACCTTTAATAAAGCTATCCGGCTGAATGATATCTATCATCCGACATGGTGTAGTCTCATCAAATATGCATACATAATCCACACACCCTAAACCGGCAATAACAACTGCCCTCTCCTGTTGTGGCACAATCGGTCTTAAATCCCCTTTCAGTTGCTTTACGGAACTGTCTGAATTCAAAAACAGCACAAATACATCTCCTTTAGCTGCTGCCTCTTCCAAATATGTCACATGGCCTGCATGAATGATATCAAAGCAGCCACTTGTTGCTACTACCTTTTTCCCTTCATTTTTCAGTCTGCTAACCACCTGACGCAGTTCATCAGCCCCAACAATTTTATTCTTCATTAATTCTCCCTATCAGCTCTTCCCTTGTGATCGGTGCTGTTCCAACTTTGCTGATAACTACACTAGCAGCATAATTTGCGAGCTGTACAGCCTCCTCAATACAGAGTCCACTAACCATTCCTAATGTGATCGTACTGATAACCGTATCACCAGCGCCTGTAACATCATATACCTGTACCGCTTTTGACGGGAAATCCATACGTTTCTGATCCGGCAGAAATACTGATATTCCATCTGCACCTCTGGTAACGATCAGACACTTAGCTCCTGATTTATATAAATATATTTTTCCCGCCTCATTTAAGCTGTTATCATCTGTAATCTTCATTCCTACAGCTTCCTCTAATTCAAGATTATTTGGTTTGACAAAATCGGCATTTTTAAAGGCCTCTATTTTTCTGCTTTTTGAATCTATCGAAATCAGCACATCATGTTCATTACAGATTCGAATAATTTCTGTTACAAATGCGCTGCTTTCAAGAACCCCTTTTTTATAATCAGACAACACAACTGCATCTAGTTCATCCACATTTCCTTTTAAATATGAAATTATTTTTTCTTGTATTTCTTCTGTAATGCATCCAGTTACTTCATTATCCATTCGTAACAACTGTTGTCCTTTTGTAGCAAATCGGGTTTTAACAATTGTTGGTCTCTTTTCTTCTTCATAAATACCATCTATATGCATTTTCTGCTCTTTTAAATGCATACGAAGCCATTTTCCCGCATCATCTTCTGCCGCAGTTCCAACTACAAACACATCACAGCCTAATGTTTTAATATTATTAGCAACATTAGACGCACCACCCGCTTCTAACCGTTTCTCTTTAAAATTTAAAACCGGTACCGGTGCTTCTGGTGATATTCTTCTGACATTTCCTGTAACATACTCATCAACCATTAAATCGCCGATAACAAGTACTCTTTTCTGTGCAAACTTTTTCTCAACTGCACAAATCATATTTTCTTTGCTGCTCATATCTGCCCCCTTACTTTTGAAAAACTCCTCTTTCAATTATTTCACATAACAAATGTACTGTAAATGTATGTACTTCCTGAATACGAGGTGTATTATCAGATGGAACCACAAGTGCAATATCGCACATTTCCTTTATCTTTCCACCACTTTTTCCCAAAAACCCTATTACAAGCATGTCTTTTTTTCTTGCTTCTTTTATCGCCTGAACAATATTATCTGAATTACCGCTTGTTGAAATACCAATAAAAGCGTCTCCTTTTACCCCCATACCCTGTAATTGTCTTGCAAATACCTCATTATATCCATAATCGTTTCCAATACAAGTCATAACAGATGGATCCACACATAAAGACATAGCCGGTATTGCTTTGCGTTCCATAAGAAATCTTCCAACAATTTCCCCTGCAAAGTGCTGTGCATCAGCTGCACTTCCACCATTCCCAGCTAATAAAATTTTGTTTCCATTCTTTATAACCTCTGTTAATTTCATGCCTGCTTCATTTACTAATTCCAAATATCCTGTCTCATTAAGTTTTTCTAATATTATTTTCTTTTCTTCTATTTCATTTAATATCCATTCTACCATTTTAATTTTCTCCTTTTCCCAATATTTCCTTCGCCACTTGTTCTATTCCACCTTTAACGTAATGCACATTGGATAATAACTTATCTCCATAGTCTGCTGCATACACTAAATATCCCTGCGTAATCCCGTTTTCACACAATACTAAGTCCCGCATTTTATCCCCAATAACAATTGACTCTTCGACATCTATATCATAGTCCTTGATTGCCTGTTCAAACATTCCTTTTTTAGGTTTTCTGCAATTACACATTTTTCGGTATTTTTCAATTGGTGCATCGGGCAAATGCGGACAATGATATACAGCATCTATTCCTGCTCCTGCTTTTTCTAATTTCTCCAACATCCAGTTTTCCAACTCATAATATTGTTGTTCGGTGTAATATCCACGACCAATTCCTGATTGGTTCGTTATAATAACCAGCAAATATCCTGCCTCTTTAAACCAGCGCAGCCCATTTAACACTCCGGGTAAAAATTCAAATTCTTCTATCTTATATAAATATTTCTTATCAATATTTATAGTCCCATCACGATCCAAAAAAACAGCTTTTCCCATTTATCCAACTTCCTTTTCTATCAACCCTTTCTCAACCGCTCTCCACACATCTTCTACTGTGTTTTCTAGTACACAAGGATATATGTCTGTCACTTTAAATATACACCGATTATTGCAATTACAACATTTTCCTTTACGACACACAATAATTGGTCTTTGATAATTTTCATTCATTTCTCCATAATCAATAAATGTATTGTAAACATATCTTCCTGTAACTACGCACACTTTTCTTTTTTGTGCCACGGCAATATGATATGCACTAGTATCATTTGTCAGCACAAATGCAGCCCTTCCAATAACTTCTATAAACTCTGGTACATTCGTTTTTTGTACCATATTGCATACCGGTATTTCCGGTATTTCTCTCAAATATCCTTCTATGGTCTCTGCATCACGTTTTGTTCCACATACAACAAGCATCCAGCCTGTCTTTTTATAGATTCTTCTTGTAATTTCAGCAAAGCGCTCAATTGGCCACTGCTTTACCGGCAGACTGGCAGAAGGAAACACAACAAAATATTTTTCCGGCAGTTGCTGTTTTATCTCTATTCTGTTCAAAACAGCCGGATGTGCCACAGGTTTTTCTACTCCAAGCATTTCCCACACTCTTGCATAGAACTTTATCTTATGAAGATTTTTATCTGGAATTTCCAGTACCTGGTCATAAATCTTTTTCCTCATCCATTTCGGACACTGCACTTTCTTATCTGAATTCTCCAGTACTCCTATTTTCATATCCCCACATGCAGCATACGTCGAAAATACATTTGGTGAACATTCTTCACAGCCGATCGGATCAAGTATAATGTCAAAATACATACTGCGTATTTTTTTTATCATTCTGATTCTTCCAAGCGGATTAACCGATGCTTTTGTATATTCAACAGGGATAACTTTATCAAAATATTGTGTAAACAACTCCTCGTATCCCTTTTGACATGCTATGGTTCTTATGTATTCTCCAGACGGATATATTTTCTGCATATTTTCAATCGCACCCAAGAATAAAATGCAATCTCCAAGAGCAAAAGGAAACACCACGAGCACTCTTTTCTTTGAACTGTCTTTTTCCGGTTTTTTTATAAACTTTGCAACCACAGAATCATAAAAGAAAAACAGCATTCTTATATTCTGCAGGACTGGTATTTTCATCAGGATCTGTAATATCTTATAAAAGATCCTACTTTGTCCATTTTCATTTTTACTCATTAGCTGTCTATTTCTCCCACAGTATTTTTATTGCTATCCTCCTGCATATCAAAATTAAGCCTTTTTTCCTCTACTACCAATGGTCTGTGAATAACTCTTGTATTAATATTCAATATATATTCACCCATAAATCCAATAAAAAATAACTGTAATGATCCAAGAAGGAATATACCTATCACCATCGGTGCATTTCCCGCCTGAAATGTTTCCCAATGTAAAAGTTTATATACCAGATAAAAGATAGCAATCCCAAAGCTGACAAGCGATGCTCCAAATCCCAGAAAAGTAGCCAGTCTCAGTCCCACCTTCGTATATGATGTAAAGCTCAGCATCGCAGCATCATATAAGCTGTAAAAGTTGTTATGGGTCTTTCCTGCACGACGTCTTGGCTGCTCATATTCTACTTCAATACGGTTGAATCCATGTCCATACTCTGCCACAATACCGCGTATAAAAGGAATTGGATCGTCAAGCTGGCGCAGCAAAGCAATAAAAGATTTATCATACAGACCAAATCCTGTAAAATGCTCAATCATCTCTGTCGTAGACATATTTCTGATAATCTTATAATACATTGTACGAAGCAGGTATATAAAACGGTTCTCCTTACTGCTTGTCTTAATTCCACTGACGATCTTATGCCCTTTCTCCCATTCATGCACAAAAATCGGTATTAATTCTACCGGATCCTGAAAATCACAGCACATGCAGATGACGCAATCACCGGATGCCTGACACATCGCGTAAAATGGAGAATTGAACTGGCCAAAATTCGTTACGTTAAAAATAGCCTTAACCTTTTTTTTCTTTGCACAGATCTCTTCTAACTTATCTCTCGTTCCATCTGTAGAACAATTATCTATAAACAGAATCTCATAGTCATATTCAGATAATGCCTCTTCAAGAACATTCTCAACAGCAAAACTGATCAGTTCCACATTCTCAACCTCGTTAAAGCATGGAATGACTATACTTATTTTCTTCATATCTTCCGTTCCAATCTATATTTCTATTAAAAAATTTCAAAAAATCCGTTATATTCTGCTATTATACTCTTTGTTGATAGTAACGTCAACGTTTCAGCCTTCCACTCTTATCCCCGCAATGACTTCACGGATACCATCCGCAAAGGAAACTTCCGGCATAAATCCTGTATCTTCTGTCAATTCACGTATATCAGCTCCAAGATACATAACCTGCCCATCTATATACGGTATTTCTCCAAAGCATGGTCTTCCCGCATTCGGATTTATCTCCAAAACTGCACAATATATTTCCTGTATGTATTCTTTCAGCGTCTTTATGCTGCCGCTCCCCAACACATATACTTTACCATCAGTCCCTTTTTTCCAGAGTCTCCATAACGCCTCTGCAGCATCTTTGCTATATAAATAATCCCATTTCTGTTCTCCGGCTGTAAATTTCATCTTTTTTCCTTCGAGCATCGTTCGGATTGCGCTGCTTATCATAGTATTGGGTCCATCATATGGACCATAAACACTAAGGATTCTTACCCATATGTGTTTTATTCCAAGTTGATGGCAAAGTTCCCGGCTCATCTCCCCTGCACACAGTTTTGCCATTCCATATCCATTTTCCGGAAAAACCGGCGTCTGCGAAGTCAGATTGTTTTCTGTTCTTCCATATTCAGCCTGAGAGCCGGCACCAATAAAAAACTTACAGCCAAAACGCTGCGCCAGCCGCACAGCGTCTATCGTATATTCAATATTCCTGCATTGAAGCTCCATATCATTTCTTGCAGCCCCCGTGGTTCCCATCCACCCAAAATGAAACATGGCATCGTATTTTTCATTTTCTGCCGGCTGCAGTTTATGAAATTCAGATAAATCTGCCTCTTTTACTGTCACAAAAAGATTCTCAGGAATATCAGCTATTCTCTTAGAACCCTTGTGACAGAGAGCCAGCACTTCTGTTTTTTCAGCTATACATTTCTGAATCAATGCCATTCCCACCGCTCCAGTGGGACCTGTTATGATCACTCTCTTTTTCATATGCTATTTTCCATTCTGCCCGGATAATTTAACGAAATCCTTTATCTGGTTTCGTGTACATTCCTCCAGATTTCCATTTTGACGATAACATGCATACCATTCAACAGTCTTGTCGACTGCCTGTTCCACATTCCAGCAGGATTTCCATTCAAATGTACGTTTCAGCCTTGAACAGTCAAGTTTCAAATAATTTGCTTCGTGCGGGCCACCCATTTGCACACTGTTCCACACCAGTTCTTTTCCTGTATGTTTCTTCCAGTCCCTGCAAAACAGATCAGCAAGCTGTCCGGTCGTCAGACAGTCACTCTCATCCGGACCCACATTATAATTTCCGGCAAATTTTTTATCTTCCCACTGCTTTTTCAGTATCATCAGATATACGCTTACCGGCTCTAACACATGTTGATACGGACGGATCGAATTTGGATTTCTGACCTCGATTTTTTTTCCTTCTACAGCAGCCCTCATACAATCCGGCACAATACGGTCTGCTGCAAAATCACCACCGCCTATCACATTTCCCGCTCTCACGGTTGAAATTGCCAGTTTTCTGCCTGTTCCATCAAAAAAGGACTTTTGGTAACAGGCTGTAACAAGTTCAGAACAGGACTTCGAATTGGAATATGGATCGTACCCATTTAATCTTTCATTCTCACGATATCCCCACTCCCATTCATGGTTCTCGTATACTTTATCTGTAGTAACATTTACAAATGATTGTACGCAATCGTTTTTCCGGATACATTCCATGATATTAACGGTTCCCATGACATTTACTTCATATGTGTATACCGGTCTTGCATAACTTTCCCTCACAATTGGCTGTGCAGCCATGTGTACCATAAATTCAGGCTGTACCTCGCGGATCGTATGATTCAGCAGATCCAGATTCCTGATATCTCCATAAACAGTGTGCATTTCATTTTTTAATCCACACAATTCAAACATTGATGGTTCCGTCGGTGCCTCCAACGAATATCCGGTTACATCCGCCCCCGCTTCTAAAAGCAGGCTGCTCATCCAGCTTCCCTTAAATCCGGTATTTCCTGTAATTAAAATTTTCTTTCCTTTAAAAAAATTCCAGTCCATACTCACTATACTCTCTCCTCGTAAAACAATGGGATAAACATCTGCTGTTTTAATTCTTCCTCCGAAAGAAATGGTGCTAAATCTTCAAGTGGTGCTGATACCATACTTCCGTCTTCTAAACGTTTGCTGGCACATTTTGGTTCAAATTTCTGCTGTGTGTCCACAAAAACCTCGCAGATTGCCGATCCCTGCATCTGTAATGTTTTCTCAATTTCTTCCAATTTATAGTTGTCGTTTATCTTTTGATAAGGATATCCATATGCCCAAGCCAGTTTTTCCATGGAAGGGAAACTGAGATCTCCGCTATCCTCTCCAATACCGACTAACGACTCGCCAAAGAAGTTTTTCTGTGTCTGTCTGATAGAATGATATCCACCATTATTGATAACAAATATTTTGATCGGTAATCTGTGGTGTATGATCGTCTGTAATTCCTGCAGATTCATCTGAATGCTGCCTTCTCCGGTAATACAGATCATATCCTGTTCTCCGGAAGCAATGCAGGCACCGATTGCTGCCGGCAGATCATATCCCATCGATGCCACTGCAGAATTTATAATAAATCTCTGACCTCTTTTTATTTCATATGCATGGCTTCCAACCACACAGGCTGATCCGTTTCCTACGACAGTAATTTTATTTTCTGGTAGCAAACTGCTCAGTTTACCTATAAAAGCATACACGTTCACAGCTCCGTTTTGTGCTATATGTTTCTCCTGTACCACAGGATAACTTTTCTTCCAGTTCTGACAGCATCTGATCCATTCCTGCTGATCTTTTTTCTCTTCTTCCGTCACTTTTTCTTCCAGATTACGTTCTAATGCCTCTAATAAATCTTTTGCATCAGCCCACACAGGCATGTCCACATGCAGATCCGGCTTTTTTAACTCTTCCTGATCCACGTCCTCAATGATCGTATATGCTGCCCTTGCCCAGCTCTGATACTGATAGCCAACCTGCCTTATACTAAGACGGCTTCCTATCGACAAAAGCAGATCACTATTTTGTACTGCCCAGTTTCCTGCACGATCACCCATGATTCCTGCACGTCCCGTATAAAGTGGATGTGTATCATAAATTAAATCTATACTGTTCCAGCCAGTCACTACCGGTATACCCAGTTTTTCAACGACTCTTAAAAATACCTCTGCTGCCCCGGCAATGCGAATACCATTCCCGGCATTTAAGACCGGACGCTTTGCTTTTCGTATTTTTGCAATAATCTCTTTTGCCAGCTCATCCGTCACCTTTGGCACAGTATCTTTTTCCTCTTCCTTTGGATCAAAGCCACACAGCCGCTCTGTTTCTATATAAGCGCCCTGAATATTTAACGGAATATCAAGCCATACCGGTCCCGGTCTTCCTGTCTTTGCGAGATAGAGTGCCTTTTCCAGACAATACCGAATATCTGCCGGATCTGTTACCATCCATGCGTACTTTGTAATATGTGAGACCATTTTTACAATATCAAACTCCTGATCTCCATATGACCGTATATTTAACCCTGTACTTCTCACTGTTGTATCATACCTGACCTGCCCTGACAAAATAAGCATCGGTATAGAGTCTAACCAACCGCCTAACACGCCGGTGATTGCATTCGTACCTCCCGGTCCGGTAGTCACACACACGGCAGCCATCTGATTATTGATCCTGGCATAGCTTTCTGCTGCAATCGCACATGCCTGCTCATGATGATTATAGATGCATGTCAGTCCTTCTTTATGTCCAAGACCATCATTTAAATGCATCGCCCCTCCGCCTGTTACAGAGAAAACATGATGGATTCCGTTTTCAACCAACACATCTGCAATATAATCTGCTACTCTTATCTTCATAACTTATTCCTCTACAGCCTCAATCATCGTTTTTGCCATATAATCGATCATTTCATCTGTCATTCCCGGATATACTCCAACCCAGAATGAGTTCTCCATAATCGTATCTGTCACAGTAAGATCGCCTACCACACGATATCCGCTCTGATTTCTTCTCATCCCATCAAAGCATGGATGCTTTGTCAGGTTACCTGCAAAAAGCATTCTTGTCTGAACACCTTTTTCTTCGATATAAGGTACGACCTTATTTCGATCCACACCCTCTTTGCATGTAACAATAAAACCAAACCAGCTCGGCACCGCATGTTCTGTTGCCTGTGGAAGGATCAGCTTATCCGATACCACCTGAAGTTTTTCATACAGACGATTAAAATTATAGATTCTGCGTTTCACAAAAGAAGGAAATTTTTCCAGCTGCGCACATCCCACTGCTGCCTGCATATCAGTTGCTTTCAGGTTATAACCAAAATGTGAATAAACATATTTATGATCGTACCCCAATGGTAATTCTCCATACTGACGGTCAAATCTGTGTCCACAAAGATTGTCTTTTCCTGACGGGCATACGCAGTCTCTTCCCCAGTCCCTGAACGAACGGATTATTTTATGAAGCAGCGGATTATCTGTATATACAGCTCCACCTTCTCCCATCGTCATATGGTGTGGCGGGTAAAAACTTGATGTTCCGATATCTCCTACTGTCCCAGTCATTTTTACTTCTCCATCAATCTCATAGGTACTTCCCAATGCATCACAGTTATCTTCAACAAGCCACAGATCATATTTTTTACAAAAATCTTTTACGGCTTTTAAATTAAATGGATTTCCAAGTGTATGTGCGATCATGACTGCCTTTGTTTTTTCCGATACTACTTTCTCAAGCATCGTGACATCAATATTATACTCCGGTATCGTGACATCTACAAATACCGGTACTGCTCCATACTGTATTATAGGGGTTACGGTAGTAGGAAATCCTGCTGCGACCGTAATGACTTCATCCCCTCTTTTGATCTGACGCTCCTTAAGAAGTGGAGAGGTTAATGCCATAAATGCCAGAAGATTCGCAGATGATCCGGAATTTACCAGTAAACAGTATTTCACATTCAGATATCTTGCAAATTCTGTTTCAAACTGCTCTGCATAACGTCCTGCTGTCAACCAGAATTCCAGTGCGCTGTCAACCAGATTTACCATCTCATGTGAATCATACACACGGGACGCATACGGTATTCTGTCGCCTTCCTTATAATCAGGCTTTTTATGATACAAATCACAATATTCTTTCACACTCTTAAGAATCGCATCTCTTGCCTGCTGTTCATTCATATTTTCAAACATAATTCTTCTCCGCCTTCTATATCTATCATCGTTTTTCTGATTTTATTTCCATACTTTCCATGGTGCATTGCCAGATGCCCACATCTCGTTTAACTTGTCCATTTCACGTTTTGTATCCATGCACTGCCAGAAACCATCATATTTATAAGCAGTAATCTGGCGTTCCGCTGCGAGTCTCTCCAGAGGATCTTTTTCAAAAACAGTCTCATCCCCTTCAATATAGTCAAAAATTTCCGGTTCTAATACCATATATCCGACATTGATCCGGTTACTGTCCGCTTTTCGTTTTTCCCTGAAAGAAATAACACTGTCATCTTCTGCAATGTCAAGCACTCCAAAACGCTGCTCCAATGATACTGCAGTAATCGTTGCTATTTTTCCATGCGCTTTATGAAATTCAAGGAGCTCATTCATATTGATATCAGAAACCCCATCTCCATAGGTCATCATAAATGATTCATCTCCAATATAACGCTGCACTCTTTTGATTCGTCCACCTGTCATGGTATCTAATCCAGTATCAACCAGAGTTACTTTCCACGGTTCTGCAACATTATTGTGAACTGTCATGCGGTTATCCGCTGAAAAATCAAATGTAACATCACTGTTATGTAAATAATAATCTGCAAACCATTCTTTAATCACATGCTGCTTGTATCCGCAGCAGATTATAAACTCATTAAATCCATAAAAAGAATATTCTTTCATGATATGCCATAAAATAGGCTTTTCCCCAATCTCAATCATTGGCTTTGGTTTTAAATGGCTCTCTTCACTGATTCTTGTACCATATCCACCAGCCAGAATTACTACTTTCATATATTTCCTCCGCTTTACGACACAATTTTATCATTTAGTACCATAAACTGCATACGTATCCATTTCCCAATTCATTATTTTATAAGTACGATATTTTTCAATTTTGTAATTTTCCAGAAACCATTGTGTCGTTTTTTCTTCATCCGTCTTCTCTGGAATTTTAATATAATATACTCTATTGTATCGTGACAGATCCATCGTATTTTCACTGTTAAATGTTTTTACTCTTACTTTGACATCCCCATCCTGCTTAAAATTATTCAGATTTGCACCATCAAAGTAAATCTTGCCTGCATATTCTGAATACCAGAGTAATCCCCAGACCGCATATTTTGCACGTTTTCCATTAGAATATGGATAAGTAACATCCTCCATAATAAATAATGTCTTTTCTCCCGGTCTGACATCCTGTACAAATTGCAAAAGCAACTGATTCAGATAAGTATATTGAAAATTATATACACATGCATCTGAATATGGTAATTCTTTTTTACAATATGAAGTTGTCAGCAAAGATCCATTTCCTGTATCAACTGTTGCGTATGCATATTGGGAAACCAGATCAAGTCCGACAAAATTCTGGCAAAACGACAGCATTGCCGTAATTATCATCGCATTTCTTGCCACCATCTTTCTGTATGCCAGCAATAATATCGCTGCATACATTCCTATTAACAGAACAATCGGCTGATAATATCTCGGATGCGTATATGTCAGGTAAATGCAATGAACAATCACAAACATTAAAACCGCCATACTTAATGATATCACATATTTATTTTTCCATATCCTGCCCACCCTTTTTATATCTATCCATAAAAAAATGACTATAATACACCAATAAACCCACTGGAAATTCAAAAGAAATAAATTTTTTAACCTTAATGCGATATAATCTATCCCAAGGAATCCAATTGAATTAAGTTTTTCCATCGGTCCATATGTAGCCTCTACCTTAGGATATAATATTGAAAATATCATACCTGCAATAATGATCCCAAGGATTGTATATTGTAGTAATTTAGCAGTATTTTCATTCCACTTTCTATATACCAGAAATAAAATCAACAATCCAAATATGAAAAAAACAATCCCTGTTCCTAAAACCTTTACATCCAAAATTCTTTTCCTGTCTAACCACATTGAATTTTGCTTTGTAAAGAGAATAACCCCCCATAAAATAACAGGCAAAAAAGAGATTCCTTTTTCCAATATAATTTTATATTTTGGTTCTGTTCTTTGTTCCGTCATTTCCAGAAAAAGATAGCAAAAACTAAAAGCCCCCAAAAGCACTACTGCCGTTTCTTTGGTCATGACCATAATAAATGCCGTTACAAACTGCATAAACTTGTAATTTTTTTTATGAGCCAGCAAAAAATATATAAAAAAATTGGTCATAATATAGTCGGTAGAAATCGCACCATTCACTCCATAATAAAGGGGCATAACCACAACCATACATGTCGCAAGAACCAGATAATAACTTTTTCTTCTCGGATATGTCTCCCTCAGGATAACATAAACAGAAATACCTGTTAACATTCCCAGAATTAAATTTATCCATATTAAACAATTAACATTTCCCCGAAAAATAAAATAGCCATACTCATATACTGCTGCAAATCCCATAGAAATGTGACCATAATTGATAACTTGCAGACTACTTAACGTAAAGTCAAACTGTTGTGCCATTGCGAGCACCTGCTGTGCATAATCCAGAGAATCCCATCGATACATCTCTTTCGACTGAATATAAATCATGCCGGCAAAGACACAAGCAATTACCACAAGCGGCAGATATATCTTTCCTCTGCTCCACCGGATTTTCTTTTTTATTTTACCATTTGTCCAAATTGACAGTCCTATCCAGCAACCCTGTAATATCAGAAGAAATGCTTCTATCACGATCAATTTATAGCGCTCTTTATTCGTCACATCGGAAATTAAAGCAAAAATATAAAAACTAATACCATAAATATATACGATTGTCAGCTGCCACGTTTCTTTTATGGTCTTTTTTTTATATGTTTTGCTGACAAGTGCGATTATAACGGATATACATAAAGCAGCTACCGCTCCTTTAAAAACATAATCTCCTGCCGTTCTATTTCCAGCGGAATATATGACAATTGAAATTAATAACAATCCATATGATATACTCTTTCTAAGAGTGTCTATTACCATCTTGTAAATCCTTTTCCCTGAATCAATATACGAACCCCCTATAAAACATTACCTATTTCGACAGGTTCGTAACATACTTTCCCATATAGATACATTCTACATATAGTATTGACGGATCTATCTCTGCCGGCAGGATACATTCATATATCCGTTCCTGCCTCTCAACATGATTCAAACACCGATATACTTTTTCGCCCTTTTCTTTGTATACAAATGGATACTCTTTCTCACCATCTGTCAGATAGAATATTATTTGATTTTCCTGTAATGGATGATAACTAACCCCTATGATTTTGTGATTATCTGATTCATCCGCGTGCATGATAAAAGTTTCTGCATTTTTTATATCAAAAAAAAGCATATTTTTATAATAAAATTTTCCATTTCTGCATACGACTTTTCCAGCAATATCCTCACCATCTTTTAATGAAAACGCATACCGTCTGGTTGCCGCATTCATATTTGCACGATTAATGACTGCGTCATCTATCTTTTCTAAGGCTTCCTGTAGCCATAATTCGTATCTTCTGATTTCTTCTTCAGACAAGATGTCTTCAACCTTATCCTTCATAGATTCTGCTAACTGCGTCATATATATAAGATCCAATTGTTCTTTCCTGGCATCAGAAACACTCGCTTTTAACTGTTGTATTGCTGTCCCAAAATCCGGTAATTGTTTACAATACCACTCTTTTTGTTTACCTGCATACTTTTTTTTACCTGTAAGCTGTTCTTTTTCAAGAACGATCATATATTCTGCTTTTACCATGATCAATGCAAGCTGGTACATAACTTCTAACTTTTCATTTGCCTGAACGATCTTTTCAATTTCCTCATCAAATCGTCTGGAAAAAATATATTTCCCAAGCTCTCCTTCAAATTTCCACATCTGATTCAGAACAAAATCATAACTGTTTTCTGTCTTATTTTCCGCTGTTTCTTCTTTATATTTCTCAAGTGCGAAATCTATTGGATCTATGGACTCCTGTTCCATCCGTACAACTGTTTCAAATGCCAAAGGAGACCATTCCTGTCCTTCCTGCAGACAGCTTATCCACGTCCCCTGTACCTGTGAAAAATCCAATCTGCCTAAAAGTAAAACATTTTCGCTAAAAGAAGCTGCAAACTCTGTGCAAAACTGCAGATACTCTTTTTCTACTCTGCTGTCTGCCAAAAGAATCACCTGTATCTCACTATTAAAATCCAGAGTCTGTCCTTTTAAAGAGTTCAAAGTCTGCTTTAATTTCTTTTTATTTTTTACCAGCTCCACTATCACAGAAAATTTATATTCCATTCTTCCCCAGCTCTCCATTCTCCCATTGTAAATACATATAATCATAATGAAACAGATTTTCCACATAGGGTTTTAAATCCTCAAACGGATTTACAATATGATCATCTTCCTTTGAGGATATGATCTTATCTGCCAGCAATGTGTATAATTTGCATTTCTTTGAATCAAATGGAATGACCTTTCCAATTTTTTTGATTTGCCCATAATCCTTTGACTCATCGGAAACGACAAAATAAAGTTCGGCCTTTGACGGCCGTATTTTTACCAGCTGCTGCAGGAATTCTTCTCTATGCTCTTCGTCTGCACTGATGTATTCTGAAACCAGCCAGATTTTTCTGAAATGGATTGCACGTGTCATAAAATATTTTTTACGGTACCACAAAACCTCGTTTTTTACAGCATCGTCCACTTCTAAATGATTTAATTCTTCGCGAAAATTTTGTTCCATCTTTTTTTCAAGTTTTTTGTTACATGCTTTGATGTATACTCTGTGCAAATCCTTTGTAAGCAGATAATGATTTTGTACATAGTAATATGATTTCATGTCATTGTTATAAAACTTCGAAAATTTTCCGCAGACAATTTTCGGTCTGAAAAGAAATTCTTTTCGGAAAAACGCTCTGATTTCTAACCATTTGATTTTGCTTATATCAATCCGGATATCATAATAATAAACCTGTGTGACCTCTCTATTCCAGATTTTTCCGTCGTCCCCCTCCAGTTTCAACAGTTTTACAGGATACTTTATACCTTTGTCGTCTATAAAAAACAAATTCAGTTCCCCTGTAAAATTGAAATCTATTTTTCCACTCATGCAAAGCATTCCATTTTCTACTTTGACAACGTCTGCCCGGAATAAAGCATTTTTCTGTAAATCAAAAATCTGCATATTATGAAAATATAGTTTTGAGTTACGGCACACAACCTGATTCGATATATCCTCATTATATTTTAACGATAATAGGAACAATTTCTTTTTGAGATTGATATCACGCTGTTTTATGATGATATCATCTTCGCAGTATTCAAGAAGATTTCGTATTTCTCTGATATATATTTCCTGCTCATTTTCATCCAAAACCATATGTATTCTGTCGTTGAGCCTCCACTGCATATCATAACATACCGCATACTGCACAAAAGGAATCGTGTACCCCCATTTTTGAATGGAAATGTCGATCAGTTTTTTATAAAACCGCTGTGGTGTGATCTTATACCAATCCAGAGCTTTTTCTTTTGTCTGAACCGCCGAACTGTTATCTGCTCTCTTCCGATAATAATGCGTTGGCTCCGATACAACACCATACTTATGTTTATCTAAGATCTGCTCTATTACATAAACAGCATCTTCCCCATATTTCATCTTGGGATCAAATAATGTCAAACGCATGGCATCGCTTTTTATAAAAGATGCCGTAATATGAAACTGTGTATATTGATAATCATCCAGTATATTGATCACACGGGATGCTGCAAACTTATCCCCTCTTGAAAGCCGGTGTGGTCCGGTCTTTGCCTCAAAAAGTTCCTGTTTACAGCATACCAGATTTATTTCTTTTTCATGCGCTTCAAAGAAATCATACACTTTCGAAAACGCATCCGTGCTCCACTTATCATCTGAATCCAGAAAATTAACGTACTTCCCCTTTATATAATCCATTCCTGTATTTCTTGCCACACTGACCCCGGCATTTTCCTGATACACATATTGAATATTTTCCGGATAACGTTTTGCATACTCTTCACAGATCTGTCCTGACCCATCCGGACTTCCATCATTCACCAGCACGATCTGAACATTTTCTTCAAAACCGATATCCTGTCTTATTACTGACTCAATTGTCTCCGCCACATATAGTTCCACATTATAAACCGGAATTACTACTGATATCTTAAATTGTTTTCCCGTCATTTTTTTACCTTTTCACATCAGTAAATATCATTACATACAACAAATAAAGCACTTAGGACCAATCTGCCTTAAGTGCTTTATCGTTCCTTATGACATCATATCATAAGATATCCTATTATTCCATAATACATTTTGTTTTCATCACATCAATATCTTTATTTTTTTGTTTTCACTGATGCAGATGCTTTATTGACATAAATCTGATATTTTGAATTACTGGAAATCTTGTTTTTCTTAATAGACCCTGTTGTTGCCTTGTTCTGAATTACAAGACCATGCTTCTTATTTTTCTTAATCTTTGTTCCCGATAATTCTTTCAATTTTGCTTTACTGGTAACAATGACACCATTCTGCTTATTTTTATTAACGGTACAGTTCTTTATTGTAATACTTGTTTTAGAATCCGTTGCACGGATACCGTCCCGTTTATTCGACTCAATCGTACATCCAGTCAATGTTGCATCAGATTTTTTAGCTACATACACACCATATGTGCCATTCCCCGATGATGTTGTATTCTTAATAGAATTAATCTTAGCACCACTTCTTACTGCAATACCAGCCTGCTTATTCTCCTTAAAGCTGTTTGACGTCACACTTTTTACCTTTGCAGCCTCCGCTACTAATCCATAGGTTTTATTCTTGTACACATTATTTGAAGCATTCAATGTCAATGTACTCTTTGAATACACACCAATTCCCGCACCGCCATTAGAATATACTTTTGTCTTCTTAATTGTAGCAATTGCACGGTCTGAAAGATGGATTCCATCTTCTTTGTTCTCATAGAAATTACAACTGGACATACTCTTGACTGTAGATTTCACAGCAACAGATATTCCTGCTTTTTTATTTTTTGCACATGTTACATTGTCCATGCTTACGATCGTACAGTGATCATTTAATAAGATACCGTGATTTTTATTATTGTTCAGCTTATTTTTTGTACCTGAACTGCTCTTTGTAATTGTAACATTTGCATACGGACGACAGCCCAGTCCATGATCTCCGTTATCATTCAATGTAACACCATAAAGATACGATGTAACAACCTTATCTTTTGTTCCAGTCAAAGCAATACCACAACCATGATTATTTTTACATACCACTTCTGTAGCCGTCAATGTAGCACCATTGTACGCTCCTATTCCGGCGCATGTAGTATCATCATCCTCTTTCGTGTCAGGTCTCGTTCCATTCTGACTATATTCTCCACCTGTCACTGTAACTTTTGTACCAGTATCGCTCATTGACATACCACTCCAGTAATTCTGCTGGCAGATCACGCTGCTGAATACAGCCTCTGTCTTATCATTACAGTAAATACCATATCCACCAACACTTGTATTAAATGTTGATTCAGATACATGAATTCCTTTCGATGCTGTAATAAGCAGACCGTGACTGGCATTACTGCTTGCTGTCACATTGGTCACTGTTGCAGTATCAACATTATTCAGATTTATTCCATAATCTTTACTGTCAGTTCCATTATTATTAACAGTTGCATCACTGATCGTGATTTTCTTTGAGGAGGTCACTGCAACACCACTTTTTGCATTGTTGCTGATCACAGCATTCTTTACACTTACTTCTTCGCTTCCCGCAATACGGATTCCACAATTTTGGTTAGAACTAATCGTTGTATTTCCTGTTATTGCAACATTTTTGCTGGCATTAATATTAATACCATAGTCACCGTTTCCATTTATCGAAGCACTGTCTATCGTCAGCTCTGTCTTTAAACTCCCAACACCAATACCTGATTTCTGGTTATTATTGATGTCTGTTTTAGAAATTTTTATCGTATCACAGGATGCCAGACGAATTCCCACATCACCATTATCTGTTACTGTTCCGCCGGTAATTGTTATGTTGGCCACCGTATCCAGATTAATTCCATAGGAACTGTTGCTGCTTATGGTAACATTATCAAGTGTTATACCTGTTGCGTCTTTCATACGGATACCACAATCTTTACCACCTGTAACAGTAAGATCGTTTAAACTGATATTTTTATTTGTTCCATAAAATCTGAATATTGGTGCTTTACTGCTTCCCTGCCAGGTTCCCCCTGTGACAGTGATACCATTTGCAGACTGTCCATTTGCTGTAAATAAAAGTGCGTCATCATCGGCCGTAACTGCCTGAATTGTTGCACCTGTAGCAGTAATTGTAATTCCTGAGATACCAGACAAATTTATCTTTTTACATGTATATGTTCCTGCTGGAATCACAATGTTTTTGTAAGTTTTCAGTGCCGTACTTAACTCATCTGTAATATCTGCTCCAGACTGTACCCCCAGAGTATAGGCAGCTTCACTTGCTTTTAAGATTTCTGTTTCTTCTGCCGTCTCAGTTTCTTCTGTTTGCACTGCAGCTTCTTTTGTCATTGTCTCCTCTTCTGTTTCCTCTTCCGTTGCATCAGACACAGTCTCTTCTGTTTCTGCAGCTTCTTCCGTTTCCACTTCCGCAGTTTCAGACACTTCTTCTTCCATTTCCACTTTTACGGCTTCAGGCACATCTTCTTCGATTTCTGATTCCGTTGCTTCAGACACCTCCTCTTCCGTTTCCACTTCTACAGCTTCAGATGCGATATCTGCGGAAGTCTCAGCAGTTTCCTCAGCTACATACCCTTTCTCTGTTGTCTCTTCTGCATATACTGTGGATAACCCACCTTCTGAAGATGTTACCAGCATCGCACACATAAGCAACGACATTAATCTTTTGTTTCTTGCTTTCATACACTACCTCCTAGAATATATTAAATAATATTTAGTTCTTTTAATTTAATGGCAATTCTTTCTATATTTTTGCCATCATGATACTCATTAATTGTAAGATACCGTTTTTCAAACTCTTTATTTCTAACAGTCTCTAACCGGATTTTTCCATCCGTAATTGCTTTTTCGATCACTTTTTCCAGTTCATCCAAATTAAACACACGATATCCAATATATTCGTCATCCGCCGGTATAAGTTCACCTGCTTCTGCCTGATAATGTACCAGATCCGGTTGGAAAAAGATGACACCGCCGCCCTGATAGAAACTATTATAACATACTGACGAATAATCCGTGATCAAAAGTTTTGCATACTGTAACACTTCTGATATGGGACCTTCCCACATATTCTGTTTCAAAGGTGTATTTTCACACAGACTTGCCATCTTCGGGTGTGGTACAATAATAATATTCTCAGCAGCCATATATCGTTCTAACATATGGTAGATCGACATTACATTCTGATAATACTCAGAATTGGTAAATTCCTGTATGTGTTCTTCGTAACTTTTCCATGTCAGCATAATTACAACTTTGTCCGGAGACGACTCATCAATATGTTTATATTGAATTTTACTGAATATTGGCAGTCCGGTATTTAAGAATCTTTCTTCTGACAATTTCAACATATCTGCACAGACATCTAATTCTTTCTGACTTCCTACAACCATATATGCCGGCTCTCCTTCTTTGTTCAAAACAAAAGTAGAACTTGGACCCTGACATTTTAAATAGGTGATACCATGTTGTAGGAAAATAAATGGATGTTCACAGGTTGCTAACCGAAAATATTTATTATTAGATCTAAGTATATTCAAATGAGCCGGCGCTTCTGTAGAAATATAATTACTTACATTATATAACAGCCAATAATATTTAAAAGAATATTTTTTTACCACGCCTTTTACATTCTTAATTTTTTCATAATCTGGTGACTCGGGACTAATCACGTAATAGCATTTGCTGTTTCCCTCTTTCTGTGCCATTTGGAATAAATCAAATGTGCCTTCTTCTGCCTTTTCTGCAAACTTTTCATAGAACAGATTAATATTTTTACGCCCCAATTTGCCACATATTTTTCCCAGATGATAAAATAGCCAGGAAACAGGTCTGCTCTCAATAAACTTAAACCATGCCCCATACTCAATGGCTTCCATTGGTCTCTTTACAATTGCAAAGTTACCTCGATCCGTTCTTCGTAAATGTATCGCAAAATTTTTGAAAAAGGTTGCTTTATACGGTGCATAATACATTCGCTTTGACAGTATTTTCTTTTCTTTTTTTCCAATTCGAAAATCTACATCAATTCCATTTATTGTTACCATCATCAGTAACATGTTGTTTAATTGTGTTTCATCTGTCAATAAGTCTGCCAGTGGATATCTTATATGTTGATAATTCCAGTCTGCCAATACTTTTTTCTTTCCAATTTTCTCCGGATAAACTCTGATGTCTGACTCCACATTGTTCTTCTCGTCTATATAAAATCTTGTACTTTCAATTTGTACCTGATTGCAAGGATTCTGCAAATATGAGAGTATCTTCAGATCCAGATATCCATTTTTCAGACCAACAAAAAGGACTCTATACGTATACTTAACAATTAATTTATAAAAATTTGCTGCCTGCATATATCCATAATATACTTTTTTCTTATCCGTATACACAAATAATACCTTGTTCTCTGTCAATTGTTCTTCTATTTCAGAGGCTCTCTCTTCATTTTCGACACTAACATCTGCCGCTTCTTCTTGTTGTAAAAGATTTGCACCATCCGAAAATGTCTCCATCTTATCTAACGGCTCTATCTCCATCTCCTGAAATAATATAATTTTATCCGCACTTTCCTGGTTGCGAAGTTTTACATAAGAACTATATTTTTTCCCATATTGCAATGTACGAATATCTATGACCTGTCTGTCATTTTCTGTCATACGCGCTCGATCACAACAGATAATTAATTCATTATCATTTAATTCTGCATGAATCTGACTCATTCCGTTTCTCCCCCTACTTTTCAAAGCTGGATTTTTCCGGCAGGAGCTGCTCAAATGCCTCAATCGCCTGTGCTTTTTGTTTTTCAAAATCTGATGTATAGATTGTGTCATTCAGACAGATCAGCTTATATTTTCCTGTACGGATTGCCTCTAGTGCACTTGGAAATGTCCGATCTTTAATATGAAAACACTTTCCAATTTTCATACTCCTCGGAATAAAATTTCCACTTGCCAGCTGCCAGAATTTCATTAGCCACTGATTACAGTTTGATTTCGTCCGAAATTTGTCCATACATGTAGCGCGTAATGTTTCTTCCTCTAATCCCCACACTTCCTCAAATGTAGATTTCAGGAAGTTGCTTGGCAAATGATTGTAATAAAAGCCAGGGAACCATTTCCAAATAAATGCCAGTGCGGTTGTCCTGACAATACTTTTCCATCCGTTTACCGGACTAAACCATTTACAGAAATTTTTACGCATACATTCCTTTTTATCAAAGTGTATATTGATCAGTTCCACATCATTTCCATTAAAGAAACCTGCACTTTTCTTTCCAAAATAAATACAGTTTAACGCAAATACATCCCTCGGTATTCCATTTTTAAAGAACTCTGCCGGCTTTACATAATTTGTTACAAACATATCATCATTAAAATAAACAAACTGATCTGCCAGTCCCTCTATCCTATGTAAATTTAATTCAATGGTATTCGCATTAAACGTCGGTAAAAACTCTTCCGGTATATAATCCTTGTGATTCACAATATGCAGTTTCGGGTTAGTCGTATCCAGCCACTCCGGCAAATGTCCCCACGTCACAAAATGTATTTTATTTACCCATGGGGCAAATTTTTCCACACCACGGAACCAGTACTGAAGATTGTCCCAGCTTCTGAATCTTACATCGGTATTATCTCCTTTATCATTACTTTTATCATACATTCTTTTTTCCTTCTGCCATTCCGGATCATTACCGTCTACCCAGATAATGACAAAATCTATTTTTTCTTTATCCATCATTTTTCTTCCTTATAATCTAATTTTCTTTATTCACTCATAAACTCATCATAAGCTGTCAGTACTTCTTTCGGATCTCCATCCATTTTTAGATTTCCATCATGAAGCCAGATCACACGTGTACAAAGTTTCTGCAGCGTATCAATACTGTGTGAAACGATCAGCACTGTCCGGTTTTCACCGGAGATCAGCGACTTCATCTTTTTAAAACTTTTCTTTTTAAACTTCGCATCCCCAACGCTCAACACTTCATCGATCAGTATGATCTCCGTTTCCAGTATGGCTGTGATTGCAAACGCAAGCTTGGAATACATTCCACTGGAATAAGTCTTGACCGGTCTGTCTATAAATTCCCCAAGTTCTGAAAATTCAATAATATCATTCATGCGCTCTCTGATGTAATCTTCCTCAAATCCCAGTACCATTCCGGACAGCAGGATATTTTCCCTTCCAGTCAGCTTTTTCTGAAATCCAACGCCAATAGACAGCAGGGATATGGAGTGTCCATGCAGATCAATAGTCCCTTCATCCGCAGAAAAAATGCCTCCGATTGCCCTAAGCATCGTAGATTTACCGCTTCCATTCTTTCCTATGATCCCGACAATTTCTCCTGGTTTCACATTGAAAGATACACCATGCAATGCCTCAAACACCTCTGTATTGCTTTTTTTCATGTGAAACAGGCTTTTTTTAATTGAAATTTTATTTAAACACCGGTATCTTATTTTTAAATTTTTTACTTCAATTGCATATTCTTCCATCAAATCACCTTTACATAACTGTTTTCATACTTATAAACTGTCTTTATTCCTATTACTGACAATACGATTCCTAAAACAAACCACAACCCAAGACTGTAATAATGCGGCAGTTTCCCATATAATACAGTTCTCCGCAGATCTTCCATAAGCAGTGCGATCGGATTAACCTTAAGCAGAATGGACTGATACGGCTCCGGAATTCTGTTAGAAATAGAATAAAATACACCGGACAGATAAAATACTAATCTTAATCCTACATTTACAACATTCGCCAGATCTTCAACGAATACACCTAAATGCATCAGTATCATGCTCATCCCAAATGTTACGACAAATAATACCAGCATAATTGGGAAAAAGTAAAACATTTTCGCAGACAATGGTACACGGTAAAAGATCATCATTCCAATGACCAATGCAAATGAGATTGCCATTTTTATTGCATTGGTTCCCATTTTGGAAATAACAAATACAAACTTCGGAATATATACCTTCGTCACGATCTGGCTGTTTGAGGTAACCAGCTTTACGCTCTGTTTCAGCGTTTTGTTAAAGAAATCCCAGGTGGTCACACCCACAAAAATAAATGCCATAAAGTAATCTTCTTTCGCTTTAAAAACAATCGAAGATACGAATGCATATACCAGCATAAACAACAATGGATCTAATATCCACCACAGCCATCCCAGATGGGAATTGGCAACCTCTGCTTTCAGCTCAGCTTTTGCAGAGTATATCATATACTTTCTGTATTTCATTAAGTCCCTTTTAAATCTTTCCATCGTTTCTCCTTTAACTCCAGCTTACAGCTTGCAAATCGCTTCATAATTTCTTTTGCAATTATCCCTGTCCCTGTAGCAAAAGAATTCATCCACACGCTGCTTATACACGGCAGGCATCCTGGTACCATCCCCAACAATATCTTTTATTTCAGCAATAATATCCTGTTCCTTTTTACATACTTTTCCAAATCCGTCATTTTCATAGCTGAAATACCCTTCGGAATACTGACCCTTGCGAAACATCTCATAATCAAACTGATAATATAGCAATGGTTTTCTCAAATATGCGAAATCCATTGCGATGCTCGAATAATCTGTAACCAAAAGATTTGATTCCTTGAGCAGCTCCTGTACATCATACTCCGGCCATTTTGCGATCACGATATGAGGTGAAAGTGCTCGGAAACTCTGGATGAATTTCTGCATTCCCCGATGTGGATAGAACACAAGCCTGATGTTTTCTTTATCCAGAAAGTCTGCTAGTCTTTCATCACACAGAAACTCATTCCAGCATCTGAAATATTTGGTGTCCGTAAACCTAGAAATATCCTCTTGATCATAAGACTCTGTCGTTGGAATACTGATCCAGTTTCTCCAGGTCGGCATTACTAAGATCTGACGCTTTCCCTGACTTGTATCAAACAGATTGTCAAATCTGCAAAAACCCAGCTTTTGCACCCATCCATCCGGATAACCAAATTTTTCTTTTACATACTGATATTCGCGCTCCACAGCGCATACAAACATACGCATTTTTGTATTTTTGTAATGAAGGAATTCCACATCATCCTTTGTAATTCCATGCTGTAAAAATATACGTTTATTTTTTAGTATACCATATACCTCAAGCAAATAGCAAACTGCCGCATTCGGCTTTCCTTCTTTTTGTGAACTGATATTCTTTGATGCTGTCAGATAATATAGCCAGTGCATAAAACTGCCGTACTGGACTACCGGTCCTAAATCCTTTACCCGCGCATAATCCGGTGATTTTTTATTGATGGCATACATAACATCCTGTTCTTTATGATGTTCTCTGATATATTTATAAAGCCAGTATCCATTATCTCTTGCTTCATTTTCATTGTCACAGATCAGCCACAGGTCTTTCCTCTTTTTTTTGTAAACCGCTGAAACCGGCAATGCCAGTGCAAACACGAAAATATTGCCAATGTCTTTTGCCTTTACACGCTGCAGTTTCTGCCAAAAACTCTGTCCCATCACACTCTCCTATAATCTCCTCACAATTGCTGCCCAGGTATTCACACACACATAATATGCTGCTTTGAAGAACGAAAACTTCTCCACATTACGGTACAGTTTCCATTTTCCCCATACTGCATCTAATTTATTTCCCGAATAAGCACCCTTGTGACGGCAGTATATGGTAAGAATTTCATCAAGACCATAAGCCGTAATACCCGTTTTCATGATCTGCATCCACGTGGCTGCATCTTCCAGCCTGACATTCTCCGGCATATAGATCAGTTCTGTATCGATCTGGCTGCGGTCTAACACTGCAGTACTCGGTGCGATCGTTGAGCTTTTTAAAATCTCTTTGTAACCGACTTTTGCCGGTGCATGCGCAACAGTTCCGCTCCGGATGGCATTTGCATCTGCAAATTCGTAGCTGGTAAAACTGAAAGGATAGCTGCCTTTCTTCATAAATGCAATCTGCTTTTCGAGTTTTTGTGGCAGCCAGAAATCATCTGCATCCAGAAAAGCGATATATTGTCCCGTTGCGTGATGCAGCGCAATGTTTCTTGCACCTGCCGGTCCTGAATTTTTTTCACAGTAAAAACAATGGATTCTCTCGTCCGTATAACTACTCATGATATCTCTGCTCCGATCTGTTGAGCAGTCGTCTGCCAGCAGTAATTCCCAGTTTTCATAAGTCTGTGCCAGAATACTGTCAACTGTCCTGTTTAAAAAGTTTTCTGCATTGTAAACAGGAACAATAATACTGACTTTTCCCTCAATATACATCTGTCTCACACCTGCTTCTTATCGTTGTCTGCACTTTCATTTCGCAGTGCATTACTTTGATACTCATCTACACCTTCTGTCTTGTCCTTTTTAAAGAGAATTTTTACTGTCAGAAGGATCAGCTTTAAATCAAGCCAAAGTGAATAGTTCTCGATATACTTAATATCCAGACGTACCTTATCATAAGGTGTTGTACTGTATTTTCCATACACCTGGGCATATCCTGTCAGTCCGGCTTTAACTTTGGTACGGAGTGCAAATTCCGGAACAACCTCAACGTATTTATCTACCACTGTTTTCCATTCAGGTCTTGGACCAACCAGAGACATCTCGCCTTTTAAAATATTAAACAACTGGGGAAGCTCGTCCACATGAGCGGCACGGATCACTTTTCCGACCGGTGTCACTCTTGCATCACCTTTTTTGGTGATCTTACTGTCTGCATCATGAACAGACATACTGCGGAATTTTAATACCATAAATACTTCATTATCCCTGGTGTATCTCGGCTGTTTAAAAAACACCGGGCCACCATCATATAATTTAATACATACTGCTATGATCAGCATAAGCGGGGACGAAATAATAATTCCAATCAGAGAAAACACAATATCTTCAATCCTTTTAAAGAATCTCTGATCGATCGTAAGTCCCTCATTGCGAAGCAGCAGTAACGGTGAATCAAACAGATGAATATCATCTGCCGCACTAAGAAGAATATCTGAGATTTTAGGTGTCACATAAGTACGGATGGATTCCTGATAACAGTACTTCATGATCTGGTTTCTCGCCTCAGCAGGCAGATCACACAAGACCACAGCCTCGTATTCCTTTGCCATCGTATATAATTTCACATATCCGATCTTATAGCTTACGGACATACAGATATTATACTTATCTTTTCTTGAATTAATCTTCGCGATCAGATCATCCGGCGGATAATTGCCATAGATGACTAACATTCTTCTTGGAGGATAAAGCTTCTGATATAAATTCCTTACCAGCATCGTCCAGATGATACTGAATATGATCTCGATCACTGACATACACACCAGTGGATACACCGATACATAGCTTCGCACTGCCAGAACGACAATAAAATATTCCACAACTGCACTCATGATGATTGCTAATGCATGTGAACTGAATATATCGGAAGCCTCAAGGTAACCAATATGAAATCCGCCCAGACTCTGCGTAAAGAAAAATGCCAGCAAAACATACAGTCCGATAACTCCCCAGTGACCACGTTCTCCAAATTTATTGGTCATCAATGGATTATAGTAAACGAACCAGACGTATGAAAAACACATCATCTCAAAAAGAATCATGATTAAGTTCGCGCAATAATTCAATAAATGTTTATAGCCTTTTCTTTTTTTCATAGCTTCTCTTTTCAATCTTTGTTTACGTCAGCAGAACTGATTTTAAAGCATCAGACCTGTTATATATATACCGGCGTATTATACCAAAATCAGCCGTTCTTTGCAAGTTTTCCCGCCATAGAATGACTGATTCAATGACGGACATTCTGTAACAGCTCAAAAGGCTGCAAAAAATGTTTTTACCATTTCTCACAGCCTCTTATGTTTTTACTGCACTTTATTCAGTTTATAAACTATCCATGATCCGAAGCAGCTTCATACCATAATCCGCATCTGCTGCCCAGCCTTTTCCATATGGATTCTGCGGAATCGCAAGCCACTCCACGTATCTGGCTGTTCCACGCGATACATACTGGAAACGCTTATCCACACATGCATTGTTTAATCCATCTGTACTTGCGTATGCTTTTAAGTGCTGTACCTGCGCACGGAGTCCGGTTCTTACATCTGCAAAAGTCTCACCTGCTGCACCGCCACCGACTGCACCGAGTCCTCCAAAGTTACACTGACTCGGCTGCACATCACCGCCGAATTTTAATCCTCCGGTCTCTAACATAACCTGCGCAAACAATACATCTGCTCTTACACCCTCGGCTTCTGCCTCTTCTTTTAAGATCTTAAAGAATGCCTCCGCAGAATCTGCCCCCTTATCACGGTAAGTATCTGCCGGGAAGGTATAACGTTTATTATAGTAAGATACCATCTGGTCGACTGTCACACTGCTTGTACCCATGATCTCATGCGCTGCAGCTTTTGCTTTTACCGCTGACCATGGTCCGTACATACGGATTCCGTTGCTTAAATCTTTGTATGCTCTTACTTTATAGTAATATGTCGTTCCCTGTACCAGATTACTGTGTGTAAAGGATGTTGCACCAGAAGTCTGTAATGTGGTATAAGTTCCTTTTTCGCTGACCGCACCGGCAAGTTCATAGCCACTTGCATTTGCAACACTGTTCCATGAGATATTTAATACATTATTATCTCCGAGTGTGATAGAAGAAATACTTCCCTGTTTTAAGACTGCAACCTCTGTTACCTTACTATAACTTCCTCTGCCTGCACTGCCTTTGATCTTATAAGTTGCTGCAATTTTATAGTAATACGTATTGCCGCTCTTTACGCCCTTATCCGTGTAAGTCAGTGTAGATCCGGATGAAATTGAAGCGATCTTTTCAAATCCACTGTTTGACTCGTCGCTCCGGTAAATATCATACCCCTGTGCTTTTGAAACTTTCTTCCAGCCAAGTGTGACCTGATTTTTGCTGTCACTTGTGATCTGGGAGAATACCACCTGTTTGATCGTCCATGCCTTCTGTGCTTTTGAGAAAGATGCCACACCGTTTTTAGCACTGTTGCTCTTATATGCACGAACCTGATAATAGTAAGTTTTTCCGGCTTCTAATGTTTTATCCTCATATTTTTTCGTATTTTTACCTTTGACCTGTCCGACCTTTTTATAACCACTGTCTTTTGACGTACTCCGGTAAATCTGATAACCGGATGCCCCATCCACAGCTTTCCATTCCAGTCTTACGGAAGTACTTCCGGTTGCCTTTACTGCTGTAATGGATGTAGTTTTCAAAGTCTTTGCCGACACAGCTGCCGAATTACCGCTGTATCCTTTTTTGCCATTTACCTTGTTGATCGTCTCTATCTTATAATAGTAGGTCTTTGCAGTTTTTAACTTTTTATCCTGATAGGTCGTATTATTTTTTCCTTTTAAAGTGGCAACCACTTTATAAGTACCATTCTTTGACGTACTGCGTTTGATCCGGTAGCCGTAGGCACCGCTCACTGCTCCCCAGTTTACTTCAATCTGATTACTTCCATTTGAAACAGCATACTTGATCTTCGCTTTTTTCGCTGTTCTTCCTTCCATGGACGCTGAATCACCGCTATAACAGATATTGTCTCCTGTCTTTACCATAGTCTCAACCGTGTAATAATAGGTCTTTCCTGCTTTTACACTGGTGTCTTTGTAGCTGGTCGTGTTTCCGGATTTAATCGTCTTAACAACTTTGTAAGTACCATCTTCATCGGTACTTCGTTTGATGCGATAACCATAAGCTCCTGTGATCTTATTCCACTTGATCGTCAGTGTTTTTTCATTTGTGGAAACGATTGATGTGATCTTTGTGCGCTTTGCAGTTTTTCCTGCCACCGCGTCTGATGCACCGCCGTATCCTTTTGTACCGCTGTTGACATTATATGCTTCGACCTTATAGTAATAGGTCTTTCCTGCTTTTACAGTATCATCTGTGTAGGATGTTTTTCCTGTTACTGTATCAATCTTCTTATAACCGCTGTTCTTGCTTGTGCTACGGGAAATGGTATATCCCTTTGCACCACTTACCTTTTTCCAGGAAATTTTTAACATATCCTCATTAGAAGATGTAATTCCTGTAATTTTTGCTTTTGCAAGTGTCTTTGCTGATTTCGTGGAGGAATATGCACCGACACCCTGTTTACCATTATTTGTGTTATATGCCTGTATTTTATAAGTATATGTTTTGTTATTGGATTTCACAGTATCTGTGTATGTCAGAGTCTTTCCTGAAGTCACTTTACCGATCTGATTATACTTTCCATCCTCACTGTCTTTGCGATAAATGAGATATCCTTCTGCCTGCGAAACTTTTTTCCAGGTTAAAGTGACCTTCTTTCCACTCTTTGCCTTGATTTTCGTAAAGTTTGTCTTTGCTAATGCCACACCAGAGATGGATTTGGAGTATTCTCCCGTAGTTCCGTCATTAAATACCGGACGAACCAAATAGTAATATCTTGTTCCCAATTCTACGGTATCATCGATAAAAGATGTCGCATCAGATACTTCATCGATCTTTTCATAATCATAGGCATCTTTAGTATCACGCCAGATCTCATAATAATCAACATTATCAAGTCCGCTCCATTTGATTTTCAGACTTCCATCCGCTCTTGACTGCGTATAGGTACAGGTAACTGTCTGAGCACCTTTTGTCAGACCGAAATATTCTGCGATCGCAGTAGCATCTGCAACCCCGAGTGCCTTTAATTTTTCATCTGAACTTAAATATGTATAATAATCATTTGCATTGTCCAAAAAGGCATGCTCGATGATCAGTCCAGGAATGCCATTATTTTTACAACGGCGGATCAGTCCGTAATAGTCTGCCGCAGATCCATCCGGATATTTGTCATAAGAAGCATTCCGAATCTTTGTGCCACGATAATTTAATCCAAGTGCTGCCAATTTGTCACATATTTTCTTTGCAAGTGCCTGTCCGTTGCTTCCCACCTGCGCATTATAGTTGCTGTTCGGATAATAAACTTCCACACCTCTCGCTGTTCCGTTTGCAGTATTTAAATGGAAACTTACTAACACATTTGCTCCCACATTCTTTGCAAGGTTTGCACGGGCATCCAGACATGCAATATAATCTCCGCCGCCTGCCGGACAGCTTGCACTCTCTCTTGTCATATAAACAGTAATACCATTATAGGTAGATAATTCTTCTTTACAGTATGTGGCGATCTTAAGTGTCAGATCCGCTTCCTGTACTCCAAAACCGGGTGCTCCTGCATGGGTGCCATCATGTCCCGGATCGAGTACGACTTTCACATTACTGTTCGCACCTTTTAAGTTATCTGCAACACTGGCGACAGCATCTGAGATTCCCTGCTCCAGCACATTTTCCACAGTGTTTTCGGAAATAACTTCTCCATCTGCGCTCATAGTAACAACATCAGCATCCACATCCGCATAGGCATCTTCATCATAAAGTACCTGATCCGGGTTCGTCTCTGCCTGTTCATTGACACCAAATCTTACATCCATGCCAAGGTCTGATAGCAGGATTTCCTGTTTTGTTTTCTCCTGTGTAAACTGCACGGAAGTGATCTGATACTCTCCTGCCTGTCCATTTTCTGAAAAATCCATGGTAAACCGGATCATATCCTCTTCTATTCCTGCAGCTTTTGTCTGATATGCTTTTCCGGTGGTCAGATTCTTATAATTTAAGACGATATCCGAAAGCTGCTCATAGCCTGTTCCAAGACTTAAGACCACATTCTGCGTTCCCGGTGTCTCAACGTACGGTGACTCTACCATCATGTAGTTAAGTTCTGCTGCCTGGACAGTCTCTGTCTCCGCAGTCTCCGTTTCGGTCGGCTCTTCTGTCTCTGTTTCAGTTGTTTCCGTTTCGGTTGACTCCTCTGTCTCCGTTTCAGCTGTTTCCGTCTCGGTGCTCTCTGTTTCCGTAGTTTCTGTTTCGATTGTTTCTGTCTCTGCCGGTTTCTCTGTTTCCGAAGTTTCTGTCTCTGCCGGCTCTTCTGTCTCAATCGTCTCTGTTTCGATTGTTACCGTCTCGGTCGTTTCTTCTGTCTCTGCTGTTTCTTCCGTTTCAGCTGCTTCTTCTGTCTCTGCCATCTCCGTTCCGGTCAGCTCTTCTGCTGCATTCCCAGCGTTTTCTGTCTGGGCTGATTTCTCTGCCGGTGATGTTTTCTGCGTGCTTTCTGTCTGAACTGCACTGTCTTCTGCTGCACGTACATCTGCAGGCAGTGCTGTCATACTCACGCAGACTGCCATGATTACTGCTAAAATCCTTTTTTTCATTTTCCTGTTATCCTCTTGTATATTTCCTGGTATTTGTGCATTTCACATCCACTGCTCATTCTATCATAAAACCCAACCTTTGAATATATCTTACCAGAATTTTCATAAAATCTTAAAAATACCCCGGCAGGATGTATGATGATCATCCCACCGGGGTATCTCTTTTTACTTTTATTTCGCTTTGGTCTTTACGGAAACAACGGAAGAATAACTTCCATATACTTTCTTTCTATCCACTTTACGATATACACGGATCTTATAATAGTAAGTCGTTGATTTTTTCAGTTTTCCATCTTTATAAGATGTCGTACCGCCTTTGGATATAGTTTTTACTTTCTGGTATTTTCCATCTTTTCTGTTGCTGCGGTAAATCTCATAGCCATTTGCGCCTTTTACCTTTGACCAGGTCAGCTTTACGTTCTTTGCATTGGATGCTTTCGCTTTTAGTGTTGTCTTTGCCGGTACAGCTTTTGCAGATTTTACATTGGAAAATCCACTGGTCTGATTTCCATTCTGCGTCTTAACAACTACTTTGATCTTGTAATAGTATGTTTTTCCGGTTTTTACACTGCTATCCGTCCAGGAACTGGTTCCCACACTGTCGATGGTTTTTATATTCTGGTAATCTCCATCTTTTTTCGTGCTGCGGTAAATCTGATAGGAAGCTGCAGCCGGCACAACTTTCCATGAAACTTTCAGTTTATTGTATGCTGTCGATTTTACGGAAGTTACGCTTGTCTTTTTATTTCCAATCTTATTTACACAGAGGGTATATTCTTTATCTACAGCATTTTTTGCAAATGCCTGCACTTTCAGATAATAGGTTCCTCTGCTTAATTTGACTGCAGATGATTCTGTATAAGTACTTCCTGCATAAGAATAGATATGGTCATAATCCTGATAACCTCTCTTAGCATTTGCATTATAAAGTGTTACATACCAGCTTCTTCCCGCATCATTGATCTTTTCATGTGCCAGACTGAAATTGATATACTGTGCTTTTGTAAGTGTAAAACGATAATAGTCTTCGTCTGATGAATAGCCTGTGATCACACCCTTTACCGCTTTGCCTACCTGTATATTATCTGCGGATGCCCAGTCACCGTTATTCTCTGTCTCCCAGCCGGAAGCTGCTTTCTGTGTCAGGCAGATCGTGTAGTCTCCGGTATAAAGGGTCGAAGCCTGACTGACGCATACGTAATATTCCCCCGCATCCAGTCCTAATTTACAGGATGTATAAGAAGTCTCTGTCCCGGTATTCGTAAATTTATAAATTTCACTGTTATCCTTATTGTAAAGAACAACATTATAACAGCTTGCTGTACTCTGACTGTTTTTATGTCCAAACTTAATCTGCAGATAGCCTGCTTTTGACATTTTGATCTTATAGTAATCTTTGTCCGAGGAACTGCTTGTGCTTCCGTAATAAGTTTTTCCGTTCTTTACGGTATTTGCAGTGGCAGCAGAATCATTCGACTCCACTTCCCGGTCACTTGCTGTCTTTGCTTTGATACATACATCATAGTTTACAGGATAACTCGTTCCGCTCAATAATGTTCCCGTCGTATTTCCGGTTCCTGCGATCTTAATGTAATACTCACCTTTCGGCAGTCCAAGGTTCGGCGTGGAAATGCTTGTGTCCCCGCCACGGATCTTCGTAGTGTAGACTTCTGTATACTGGTCTTTATCCACTTTGCGGATCACGCTGAGCACAAACATGTTTGTTGTTTCCTGTCCGCTCACAACCGGATGCGTCAGTTTCACATTGATATAACCATTTGCAGAAAGTGATGTTTTAAAATAATCCACATCACTGTAGGTACGGATATCTCCGCTGTATGTTGTGCCGGAAACAGCCGTATTTGCTGTATCGTAAGTATCATTGCTCTCGTGCTCCCAGGTACTGCACGCCTTAAAGGTAGTTTTGATCACATAGTTTCCGCCGTAATATGCATTCTGACCTGCCACCTTAATATAATATTTACCTGCTGACAGTCCCAGTTTAATGGAATCCGTGGCTTCATCTTCCGCTTTACTGGTCATTTCGTAGATCGAATTGCCGGAAGTATCACAGACTGTAACTGCATAAATAGCCTTATTCTGCCATCCTGTAACTTTCGAATGCTGCAGATTGATCACGATATATCCGTCTTTTGTTGTCTGAAAACCATAATAATCAGAATCACTGACACCATACAGACTTCCGTAAACTGCCTTGCCTGATGTCATTGTGTCTGCTGTATTTATATCATCATTGCTCTCGCTCTCCCAGTTGTCTGCATTCGTCCAGGATACCTTCAGCTTGTACGTCTCTCCATTTGCTCCCTGAACTGTCAGTGAACCTGACGCATCCATATATTGGATTCCTGATACTTTCAGATAATAGGTTCCGGCGTCAAGTCCAAAATTAACCGACTCGGATTTCTCCTCATCTTTCTTACTTGTCATTGTATACAACGTATTTCCGGCAGCATCGCAGACTGCTACACTGTAAATATCTGTTGAAAGCCTGCCGCTCACTTTATCGTGCTGTAACTGAAATGAAGGATATCCTTTCGTGGTGGATGTGATCTTATAATAATCGGTATCCGATGCAGAGGAAATGCTTCCTGTTATCGTCTGACCTAATCTGTCATAATTATCTGCTGTGGCAATCGTATTATTTTGTTCTGTCTCACAATAGGTATCTTCATACTGTACGCTGAAGCTGTAAGCTGCAGACCCGACTGTAAGTACTCCGGTTCCGGTAATCTGTACATAATAGGTACCGGCATCAAGTCCTATTTTCGCCGTCTGGTTCTGTGTATCCTGCATTCCGCTTGTTACAGTGACTAACCCACCAACCTGATCGGCAATAAAATCAATCCTCCAGGCCGTACTGTTGCTTGCGCTCGATAAATTCGCATGTGCAAATTTCAGTTGTACCATACCGGCTTTGCTCATCGTAAATTTATACCAATGTGTAACAGATGTTCTGGATGTCGTTGCATTATAAGTTGTATTCAGTCCAATCGATGTTGCTGCCGCATAGGTACTTCCCGGAGTCACATTTCCATCTTTCTTTAGAATATCCTCACTTTCTTCTTTCTCCGTGTCTGCCGCTTCGTTATCCCCGATAAGTGCCTCTGTACTTTCTGTATCGTCAGTCATCTCTGAATCTTCTGTTGCCTGCGTACTCTCTGTATTTTCAGTCGTCTCAGGAATTTCTGTACTCTCCGTATCCGCCGGCATCTCAGAATTTTCTTCTGTTCCGGTATTTTCCGTTGTCTCAGAAATCTGATCTTCGCCACTATCTCCTGCTTCGTTCCCCTCTGCGTTTTCAGAGTCTCCCATCGCCTCCGTGCTCTCTGTCACCTCAGGATTCTGTGTTAGTTCTGTAATCTCTGTTTCATTTTGTTCACCGGCTGCATATACCACCTGCTCTGCCGGAACTGCTGTCACGCAAAGGCTCAATACCATAAGCCAAGCAGCGATCCTTTTTCCTGCCTGATGTCTTTTTTTCATATTATTCTCCATTCCTGCGCTGCTTTCAAGCGCATCTCAAGTTTGTGCGTACTATATTGGTTATACCAGTCGCATTTTTAATCTTTCAAATACACGACATAACTGTCTGTCTTTCCAAAACATGTATACCCTGCTTCCTCCATTTTAGGTTCATCATCATCCGAAATCCGTAGCACAATACAGTTACTGCCATAGCGCTCAGCAACATCAATCTGATGATCTACCGCCCGTGGAACCGCCACAATGGTTGCACAGGCCTCATAAAATTCTTTTTCTTCTTCGTCTTCAGAGACATCTTTTCCATCTATCATCTGTCTGATCAGATCTTCCCCATACAAAAGCTGCACCGACTCATTTAATTCACGGATCTGTGCACATACTTCCCTTGGCGCAATCATATTCGTAATTGCAGGATTTTCACTACGCAGCAGGGTATCAAGTTCCACAATATCTTCTGAAACCTTATATGTATTCTGTAACAGTTGTATTTTTACCTCGCCAAAACGAAAATACATGCTGACAACTATAAGGCACACACACCCAGCTATACATAATACCTTTGTGAAAAAGTTTTTAACTGCTGAAATCAGCTCTGTTACGAGAACTGCTATTACAACAGCCGGCATGAGCAGCATAAATATTTTCGCATAATCTTCCTGCATCCAGAAACTGCTTATATTATTGTAACCAAACGGATTTCCAAGAAGCAGAAAAAACAAAATTTCATATTTTACCAGCCGTCCGATACGCCAGTCAAGTCGTTCTTTCTCTGCTACAAGAAAAAGAACTGCAAAACCTGTCAGTGCCAGACTTATTCCATCTGTACCAAAATTTCGAAACTGCTCTCTGAGTGCTTCAAATGCTGCTTCCATTTTTCCACCTCATAATACCTGTCATAACTATAACTGCCACCCATGCAAATGTTATCATAAAAAATCCTTTTTCATACATCAGTTGTCCTGCCAGCGCCGATGCCACATAACAGATCAGTACCGGCACAGATGCATAATTTTTCAGACTGCGCAGCTCTTTTTCCTTTCCGAAAATCTGTAATATCGACCACGGCAGCAGAGCCAGGAAAAACAACGGTTCTCCATTCCATTCATTTTGAAAAACACTGAAATAAAATGCCTTGTCTGCTGCCAGCGGAATTGCATACAATACCCATATCATCGCAAGAAACAGATATCTTTTCCCCGCTTTTTCCCCAGGGAATAAAAATCTTGCCCAGAGAACATAGACAGCATAATATATCGGAAACATAAAAAACGGTAGGATCATCCGGATGAATTTAGCCGGATTCAGGTTACATATTTTCAAACAGACTGCATAATATGCATCTAACGGAGATCCTGCCATCTGTGCTAACAATTCTTTTTCTACCGGCAACATCGGTGCTTTTCCTGTCATCGGATTGATCTGATACAGCGTATCAAAAGTATACATAGTCAGCACGGATTCTACCGTATTATCTTTCTGGCTGACCGTCACTGCTCCCACACTAAATACAGTAAGTATGATCACAACCAGTATACCTGGTATCAGTTTTTTCACTTCCCTGATGATATCTGACAAGCGTATTTCTTTTCTTTTCCAAAAAATAAATGCCAGCGCCAAAATGATCACAAGTATCATAACTTTGCACCATATTTCTGTCAGTACGGACAAAGATAACTTTTGCATAATCACAATCCGTGCGATCAGATAAAACAGTCCAAATAATATTATGATTCCCTTCAGATAACACTGCAGAAAATCTATATTTTGGGCACCACTTTGTTTTTCCACCACAAATCCCACCGCTGTGGGGAAAATATACCAGATGCCTGTAAGTACAAGCAATTTAAAAACAATAAGCAATTTTCTGAGCCTCCTAATCGTTATTACAGCGATATAATTCGTACCCGTCTACCTTATCAACATAGACCAGATCAAGCAGATCCATATAATAATCCGAATAATACTCTGTATTCCGGACAAAATATTGTACTTTATTCTTTTTTAACAGCTTATTTGCTGTCTCAGGATCGATTTCCACTCCTCTGGTAAACATGGATAATGCCCTTTTATTGTTTTTATACTGTTCTTCCGGATCTATACCGGAAGCTGACTGAAACTGGTACAGATCCATTACTTTATTTGACACTGCAAGCACAACTGACGGATCATACTGACGCAGCCAGTAATACAGATCCGCATCACAAAGCACAACCGGATTTTTGGTATCTTTATTTCTCCCGATCATGTCTGACACCTCAATGACTGACTGATCTATCTTATAAACATTATCATCAAGTTCGATTGCCGTTGCCCTGCCGCTGCACAGATACAAAAAACACAGCAGAAACAGAAACAGAATATTTCTCTCAGCACCTTTCTTCTGCCTTACGATCAGCTTTGCTCCCATAAATGCACACAGAAACATTACCGGAAGAATCCAGTAAAATCTGCTGTAGCGGTCTCTCCATCCCAGTTTTTTCAACACCCATTCCATAATAAACGGATTAAAAATGGTAACCAGTGAAATAAAAAACGGCCATACAAATATCTGTTTTAATACCTCGTCCTTTTTTTGGATAATATAAAATAAACATCCCAGATATGGCACAATATAGAGAACATTCCACCAGAACCCCAGAAAAGTTGTATGAAAATAACTTAGATTAAACCATTCTTCGAGCATTTCATCCCTCTTTCATTACAAAATCCGAATCATTGCCATTACTATCCCCGGTATCATGCACACAAATGCCCGGAACAGATACCGCCATTTTTTCTGTACAAATATGATGGACAGTAATCCCGCTCCTACCATTACCGTGATAATAAAAATACCGCTGATAGACATTGATACACCTGCAAATGCGATCAGACAGAGTATCAGCCAGTTTCTTTTGCTTTCTATTTTTTTTGCTAAAAGTACCATCGCCAAAAGTACCATTGGGAGATACAGATTAGCCAGCATTGACTTTGATTCTGCCGTTCTCTGCCACAGATAAAATGCTGATGTTTCCTCAAACTCATAGCATAAAATACTCATAAATCCATAAATTCCAACTGTCCAGTCTGCAATGTCTCTTCTGCCGTCAGAAAGACGTCTTGCGATTTCATACACGATCAGACTGGCGGTCAGAATCTCTACACATGCCAGTACCCGGCTGCTCGCCACAAGCGGATGCATTCCAAATATCCTTGCTAAAAATGCGATCAGCATCGGATAACAATCATGCACATAGTTTTCCTGCCCGATATATTCGCCTGTTCTTGCATTATACTGGTAAATAGTATCTGTATACAAAGCATTTGCTGCATGTCCGTTATAATAAGATGTATCATAACCATTGATCCGGCTTCCATTGTTCATTCCATAAAAGATCTGCAGCAAAATCAGTACAAACAGGATTATCGTCACCTGATCCGGTTTCTTAAAAATTATTTTTTTATTTTTTCTGTTCTGCCTCAAAAGGTATGTAATACATCCTGTCAGTATTATGACAAAAACTGCCGTTTCTGCATATACCAGTACATGAAATGCCATACCCGATAGCTCAATTGGAATCTCTATTAATGCAAAAACCGTAAGAAATATTACAAATCCGGACAGATATTCAAATGCTGTCGTTTCTTCCGTTCCAAATATACAGCAAAAACTGCTGCCCAATATAAAAAACACAGCGCTAAGCACAAATAAAGCAATTATAATGCCTGTAATTGAATTCATATCTGCACCTCTCCATTACTCTGGCTATAAGTATATCATGCCATTCTGTCACAAACAAGACTCACCCCTGTCTGCGTTTTGCATAAACACGCACCTTTTTCCAAAGTTCTTCCACGATTTCATTGCGTAATATGATCAACACTACAAAGTATACCACTCCTGCAGCTGCAATGACAAAAAGAATCATCCATACACGGTTCGTAATCAGCTGTTCCAATCCGAAAGTCACTGCTAACATTGCTAAAAGTGCGACCGTCAGTGTAAGTATATAATGTCTGCTGAATTTTAATATATAATACTTTTTCGCATGCACCAGCAAAATTACCGTAACGACTGCTTCCGATAACACAGATGCAATAGCCGCCCCATCCTGTTTTAATACGGGGATCAATGCAAAATTCGCACATACATTTACCACAGCCCCTGTAACCGTAGCACGCAGGATCATTTTTTCCATTCCAGTCGCAGTTAAGATGATATGTCCCAGAAAATATGCGATTGAAAAAATCAATATCAGAACACTCAAAATTCTCAGTGTTGGGATTGCAGGATCAAATGCCCTGCCAAATAAAAGAGGCACTACATATTCAGCCGTTGCTAAAAGTCCTGCTGCACAGGGCAGTGCTAAAAGCAGCAAAATCTGTGTTCCTCTGTTGATCAGCGCATTCCCCGTCTTATAATCTTTCTGTTTATAACACATGCTGATCCTTGGATAAAAAACTGCTACAAGTGCAATCACTACCGTATACGTCATTCTGACAATCTTTACAGCATTCGAATAATATCCTACATTTGTTTCCCCATAATAGTATTCCAGCATCACCGAATCAAGCATTGTATAGATATCAGTTGCAATCGATGATGCAAGAAGTATCATGACCGGACGCATATGTTTTCCTATATGTAGTCCTGTATCTGCCGCTTTTCCCTGTCTGCTGTGGCAGATTTCCTCCAGAGAAATATATTTTCTTAAATTCCATGCATTCCAGAGGTTATTTCCAGCCGTTGCAATACATAAGATCAGCGCATAGATCAGATAATCGCTCTCGTCCTTTACAAAAAAAAGCATCAGTCCAAACGATGCAATCTTTACAATAAAACTGCGCACGGAAATATAGACATATTCTTCCATTCCCTGATAAAACCAGTCAATGTTAAAAATATTGAGGATAAGCATCAATCCCATAACATTGAATAACGGCTTGCGGTCAGCAAAATGCGGAAAATAATTGACAAATAAATAATATGCGATCGCGCAAAGAACAGTTGCAGCAAAATTGATAAGAAACAATTCCAAAAAAGTCCTGCTCCTCTGCTCCTTGTCGACATTGCTCTGCGCAATCGCCTTGACACCATAACTTGGCAGGCCTAAAGAAGCAATCAGCACAAAATATGCCGCGATCGTATTTGCATACGATACACGTCCCACGCCTGCCGGCAGCAGAACATGCGATACATACGAAGTCGTTATCAGTGGAAAAAGGGCCGTAAAGCCCTTATATGCCATGTTGAATATTGAATTTTTTGCAAGAGATTTTTTTCCCATTTTCAGTACCTGTTCAATCGTATCAATATCTCACGTTTCCAGTAAAACAATAACCTGTGCATAAGGTCAGTCCGGCTGCTTCCACACACAGTGCGAAGCCATTTCAAAGACATTGTTCCCTCTTTTTTATCAGCTTTGGCATAACACTTTGCCACCCGGTAAAATCCCTTATTATATTCCCTGCCAATCGTTCCTGTAGATGTGTGGATCAATGGGATATCACATACATAGACTTTATTTCCCTTTGCACGGGTATACATACAGCGCTCCACGCCATATAAATGCCAGTTATCACAAATTATCTCATCAAACGGATGCTGCAAAAAGAACTCCGTATGACCGCCAAAAAAACACTCATCCACTGTCTCACAGCCAGTCATGCCGCTGTACTCCCTTTCTCCTGCCACTACCTGTTCCCTGCCATGGCGGACTTTTGATAACACACAGGTATGTTCTCTTGCCTGTCTGTCATTATCCTCCACAGCACCTGCCACTCCAAGAATATCTTCCTTCTGCGTCATCAAAAGATAATTTACAAACTTCTCCAGCATATCTGCATCCGGCAGTTCTATATCCTGATGAGAATATATCACATATTCTGTTTTCACCTGTGCGGTTGCCGCATTCAATGCTTTTGCACAGGAGCTGTACTGCTTCCCGCAGTTATCGATTCCTATCAGCGTATAGTTGTAATGCTGTCTTGCCAGATCCTCCGTCAGCTTTCTGTACTGTTTTGGATCATTATAACAGCATACCACCGTCACATCTGCTCTGTCCATATTCCCTGTCACTCTTTCATCAACTTCAAAAATGTCCGATAGGATTTCGTGATATTCCCGAAATAAAAAATCTTCGCATCACAAAAATCTTTCATCACAAAATTAGTGGACACTGCCTCCTTGTGCATGCAGCCGACCTCCGGTGCATACAATAGCGTCATGCCTTTTTTCTTTGCAAGATAATAGAGGATCTCCTCCTCTGCATAGAGAAACGTCCCGTCATAAAATCCGTCCATCTTTCCAAAAAAATCTTTTGAAAATACCAGACAGCAGCCATGCAGAAGGACATCTCTCATCCGTTCATTCACACGGCTGTCCGCAGATACAGATTTTCCATCCTCCTCGCGCGTGGTAAGATTCTTGCTTCCATCTTTGACATCACGTCCCTCTTCATCGGAAACAACTCCATAATGACCAGCAATGGCTTTCTTTAAATGCAATAATTTGATCATCTGGAACATTTTACATTTTGCCCAGGAAACCGCAATCTGCTTTCGCATATAGTTTAATGTATACTGCCTGTTTCTCGCCACCGGATTAAAATGTCTGCTGCGGCTTGCATCCACGATATCACCGCCTAAAATGTCAAAACGTTCTTCCGCATAAATCTCACGTAATTTCTCACAATAATCTTTCTGCTCAAAGATGATATCACTGTTTGCTGCCACGATAAAATCCGGCTCAAAATGAGATTTTGCGTACTGGATGCCCAGATTATTGCCACGCGCAAACCCAAGATTTTTTTCACTTGCGATCACGTGTACTCTTTTTTCCCCGGCAAATTCTTCCCGAAGTGACTCCTCACTGCCATTGCCGGAACCGTTATCCACCAGAACAATGCGGATATCCTGTCCCTGCTGTGTAGAGAGAACTGACTCCGCACATGCGGCAGCCTCTCGCCAGGTTTTATAATTTAAAATCACAAAACAGATTGTTCCCATATAAATCCTCATTCAAATAATGCCATTGTCATACCGGCATTCTATGCGCCGGAATATCTCGTCTTTGTTCCAAGTATGATACGGACATACGGTGTGATGGAACGTACAATTGCCGTTCCCAGTCCGAAGTTTTTATGCAGGAAGTGGAACCAGTCACGGAACGGAAGTCCCTTGCGGCTCTCCTTTAAGCGGATACGCTCCATGCGCGGCAGTGTCTCGTCCTGCCAGGTTTTCTGCAGCGTATTATCATTGCACTCACCCACAAACTTTGGATAAATATGGATCTTATATCCAAGTCTGCTGATCTGTAAACCATAATCAAAATCACCGATGCTGTGCTGATAAAACGGATCGATGCCGACTTTTTCAAAGATCTCACGCGGAATGATAGCACAGTTTGCATTGAAGGTATCACAATTTACCTCCGGTGCATCCGGTCCTAATTTTTTGTATTTGATCCCTTTGGTATATTTGATGCCACCATAACTTAAACCACCGTTTTCGCCACAGATCGCACCGACTGTAACCTCATCCTTTTTCAGATGTGGTGCCATCTCATCAAAAATGCCCGGGAAGAACTTTGTATCATCATTCATCAGCATATAGTAGTCGTAATCCATATGTGTATTTTTGATGTATTCGATCGCCTTGTGCATGCCGCCATTCCAGAAATTGCTTCCGTCTCCCTCGATCAGGTTGATCTGATATGCGCCGTCATCGCGCATCTGCTTTAACATCTCACGCGTTCCGTCAGAACTGTTATCGTCTAAGATCACATAGTCAAATGTGACGTCTTTATTTTCTGAGAGTGTTACCATGCCCCGCTTTGTCAGTTCTTTTCTGTTAAAACAGGTAAAAATTGCAAGTATCTTCATATTTATTTCATCCTCATTTCCAGACAGCCTGTTTTGTCTGCCATTCAAATGTTCTATGCCTGTCCGATATAGTTTTTCCGGAATACCACATGGTAGATCCGTTTGATCAGATTCGGCTGTGACTCATGGATCAGTGCTTTTTTCATTGCCTTATGAATTTGGGGCTTTTCACAGATCTCCTGTGGAAATTCCACAATTCTGTGATCGGTGGTCAGTCTGTGGTCGAATACCGGTCCTTTTTCATTGCCGCAGTGGATTCCTGTTCCATCCCAGCCCTCGTTGCTGACTAATGACTTTGTCGGGGATAAGATCAGTCCCTGCTTTCTGAAATTCGTCCAGTACCAGCGGATCGCCCAGGAATTGGTTTTTGTATCAGTTTTCTGCATTTTCATGATCTTGTAAAAATCATAGGTGTTGTCATAATTAAATGCTTTCCGCAGTTTTTTATCGGAAACCATATCCGTCCAGTCATCACAGTCTGCATCAAAATATTTCCAGCGGTCACTCCAGGTTCCCCATGACCAGCTTGTACCTGATAATGTATTAAAATAGGATTCACACGGATAGGAGAATGTATCTCCGAAATGGGAAAATCCGGTAATTCCTGTCACTTTCTTTTCCTGTTCATAACGGTCTAATCCATCGTTCATAAACAAAAGGAAATAGCGGTTTGTGACAAGATCATCCTCTAACACGATTACTTTTCCATATTTATTTACGATTGCAGTCACACCTTCGATCACGTTTTTTGCAAGCCCATAGTTCTGCTCCCTTGCAGTCAGTTCCACGTGACGGAATCCCTGCACAGTCTTTACATAATCACGGATTTCCTGCACTTTTCCTTTATCTGCATCTTTTTTTGCAGCATCAGAAAATACGTACAGATCGGTTTCTTCTGCCAGTTCATTCGCTGCAAGTGCCTGAATGGTACGTTTTGTATGCTCCGGCCGGTTGTAGGTAAATAATATGACCGGTGCTAAACATCTTGTTTCTTCCATTCTATTTTCCTTTCTATGCCTGCTGTTTTACCCAGCTTACATAATCACGGATTCCTTCGGTAAGATCCATTTTTTTCTCATATCCGATCTTTTTCAAAAGAGAGATATCTGCACGCCAGTTCTGCGGATCACCGACCTTCGTCTCACCGTTGAACCGCACGATATCCGTTTTTTCTCCAAGCTGTGCGGCATAAATCTCAGCCAGTTCCCGGATAGACACTTCCTCACCGTTTGCAACGTTAAAGATCTCCTCCGACCCCTGATATCCTAAGATCAGCTCTAAGGCACGCAAAATATCTGAAATATGGATAAAATCACGTGTCTCATTTCCGGTTCCGAACAGATCGATCCGTCCGGTATTTAAATATTTCTGATAGATGTCCCATAAAAGCTGTTTGCGCAGACCGCTTCCATATGCAGAAAAAATGCGCACACAGCGGATGTGATATCCATGCACCCTGTTATAATAACTGCACAGTTCCTCGCCCATCTGTTTATGAATACCATATGGGGAGATCGGTGAAAGTGCATCCTTTTCCGTAATTGGAAGCTGCTTCGGATTGCCGTAGACACCTGCACTCGAAAAGAAGATGATCTTCGGTCTTTTTTCAAATGACTGCAATGCTAAAAGCAGCTGATATAAACTGTGCAGATTTCCGTCTAAGTCCGCCATCGGATTTACAATCGATGCTCCGACATTTGCACTGCCGGCACAGTGTAAGATCACATCCGGCTGTACTCCGGTAAATATATTGGCGAGTTCCTGCGAGTCCTTTGACATATTACACTGATAGTAGTGGATCTCTGCTCTATCCTCGCAGTAACGGTCGGCTAGATCAATGCCGGTGATCTCGTAATCTTTGCTGAAATATTCCATGGCGCATCTTCCGATAAAACCATTTACGCCGGTGATGATCATTTTTTTCATGGACAAACCTCCTATAAAAACACTCTCTCAAGTGCCCTCGAATACTCTCTCGCCTCGTGGTACATATTTTTAATTCCCTGTTCCATGTCGCCGGCATATTCGGCTTCATGCTCCGGCAGGGATGCGCGCGCTGCAGTGCGCGCGATCGTTTCGGCAAGCTGTTTCGGATCATGTGGATCAAAAAGAACACATTTTTTGTTCTGCTGTTCCTGATGTACCGGGATATTTGACAAAAGTACAACTTTATCAAGTACTTTTGCATCCTCTAAGACTGTCCCCCATCCCTCACAGAGTGATGGCTGTACGATAAACTGTGCATTCTTCATGATCGCAAGCTGCTCGGTACGCTCCACAAATCCTAACAATTTTATATTAGCACAAACTGCATCTGATTCCATGATCTTTCTCAATTTATCGATATATTCCGGGTTACGGTAATCTTTCAGATTGCCGGTAAATACAAAATCATAATCACAGAGTCTGCCCTCTTTTAACAGACATTCGATTGCTTCTACCATAACGATATGATTTTTATGCTGCCAGAACTGGTTCGGAATATAAATATATTTTCGCTTCAGATCAAACTTTTCACGGACACTCTGCTCTAATTCTGGTGTAATGGCACGCACTTCCGGTTCAATGTAAGATACAAAATGTACCACCTCAACCGAGCATCGGTGTCCCGGATAGAAACGCTCTAAATCCCTTGCCGCATCGAAACTGCTTAAAACCATCGGATTATCGCTTCCTGTCATGGCAAGATCATTTTTTTCTTTGTGTGCTAACTCCTCTGCACCGAAAAACTCCGGCAGGGTTCTGTGCTGAAAGTCAGGTATCCAGAAGATACCTTTCTTTTTAAAGAGTTTTCCGATCTTGTTGAGCTCTAAAGCATAGCAGTATTTCACTCCGCCAAACCAGATCAGACGCATCTCATAGAGTGCCAGTTTTATTTTATTATTTCCATCAAAAATACGGACATCGACATTTGAGTTACCTTTAAAGCAGTCAAAGATATCTGCGTGTTCCGGATCGATCAAAAGCACCAGTGAAAAGCGCTCCATGATATTTTCATTCTGCAGGCAGCTGAACATAATGTTCTTAATATAATAAAGTCCACCGATCCATCCTCTGTTTCCAAGTCCGTTAAATAAAATCTTTTTTTTCATTATGAAACTCCAATCCTGTGTGTGGAAAATATAATTTTTCACACGATAATCCTAAGTTCTGAGCAGCTCATTTTTTCTGCATCAACACATACGAAAGTGCCTCGATACAGCCCTTTGATACCTGTTCAAAAGAAAATTCATGCGCCTTTTCGTAACTCCTTTTTCCCATGGCAGATGCCGTATCTCCTGCAGAAACCTTTTTTATTGTCTCCGCAAATTCATCCGTATTTTCCGGATCAATGATATATCCGTTTCTGCCATCTTCGACAAGATCGAAAGCTCCATCTGCATACTTCGATGAAATGATCGGAAGTGACGCACACATTGCCTCTAAAAGTACAAGTCCAAAACAATCTTCCCTTGTCGGAAGTACAAAGGCATCCGCCGTGCGGTATAATTTCTGCAGCGGTTCACCCTCCTGATATCCCAAAAATTCCACACGGTCGGAAATTCCAAGTTCTGCGCACTGCTTTTTCAGCAGATCTTTTTCCTGTCCCTCTCCGACGATCCAGAGTCTCACATTCTGCGGTGTTTTTGCGATTGCCGGCAGTAACAGGTCAAGTCCCTTACGCTGGATCAGGCTTCCGACATATAAAAGCTGAACCTGCATATCCTGTACTGCACAAGCAGCATCTGTGCTTCTGTCCGGCACGCTTTTTTGTGGTGTATCCGGTCTTTTATACAGATATTTATCAATATCCACAGTCAGATATGAGATAAAACATTTCTTTTCATCGGCACCGTAAGCGATCTGTGCTTTTTTCGATGCTGTGCTGCTCGCGATAAAAGCTGCAGCCCTCTTTATGATATAGCTTCTCGACAGCCGCTGTACTTTTCCGATATTTTTTTCGGAATTTAAGGTACCATCCGTCCAGCTGATAAACGGTATCTTTTTCTTCCGGCACCAATGTACTGCACGAAGGATCGTCGGGTTGTACTCCATGGCAAAAACCACATCCGGCGCGATCTCTTTCAAAGTTTTTTCCACCCCTGTCGGAATAAACACATAACGGTCATCAAATCTTTTTCTGATAATGATCGTCTTTGACTTTAAGAAATGATAATGTTCGATCTCCTCCATCTCTACATTCCACTTCCGGTTTTCCATGCCTGCGCCGGAAAAAATAATATGAAATTCATATTCCGGGAAGTTTTTCTGCATATAAGAAAAGAAATCCACCCGGTATGGCGATGGTATATTTGTGATAAATACTGCCTTTTTTTTCATTGTTCTTTTTCCTCTGAAATGCTGTGGTAGATACTGATAAGTTTCTGATAGTTATCCTCCGGTCTTAAGCGGTGCTGGTAAAACTCTCTCGCATTTTCCTTTAAGGTATTCAGATCCATCTGTTCAAATTCACAGACTTTTTTTGCAAGATCCTCGACGGAATTGTACTCAAATTTTACGCCTGTCACACCCTCATTCACCATACCGTCCATATTTCCGACACGACCTGCAATTACCGGAACACCAAAGGAATATGCCTCCGCGATCGTCATTGCAAACGCCTCATAACACTGGGAGGTCATAATGACTGCCTTTGCATTATAAAATTTCTCAGTCATTTCTTCTTTCTGCAGATAACCTAAAAACCGGACATTTTTCATATTATGGGTGCTGACATATGACTGCATCTCATCCATCATTGGTCCTGTTCCTGCAACATAAAGCATTTTATCCGGCAGTTTTTCAAATGCCTTTACCGCAACATCAATTCCCTTTAATGCTTCGACTCTTCCTGCAAAAAGATAATATTCCTCTTTGGGCTGCTTCCTGACCGGAACGAGTCCATCCGCAAAAGTAAAGTTTGGTTTGATATAAACACGCTTCGGATCAACAATCTTTTTCCCAGGATCCAGGGAACTTAACAGTTTGTTTTTATTAAACTCGGTCAGACAGATAAAGTTCACACGATAATAAGTTCCAAGGAAACGATGAATCCAAAGAATTGCTGAGCTTACCATTGTCTGTATCTTACTTCCACGGTAGCATTTATGCCTGATCGCACATTTTAAACCACCGTCCACACACTCCTCGCAGATCACATCATTGCGGAAAAAAGATCCTGCCGGACAGAGCATGCGGAAGTTATGAAGCGTCTGTACCACCGGCACCTTACACCCAAATGCTGCATAAAATACAGATGGGCTTACCATCATCAGCGTATTGTGTACATGCACGATATCAATTTTATTTTCGCGAATGATCTTTTTTACTTCCCGGCAGGTCTTAAATGAATAAATCGCAGTAAATGGAATCAGAAGTTTTTTTAACTTTCCTCCTTCATTCAGCTCTTTGTTGCTGCGGTAATAAGTAAAAACCTCATGCCCGTGATCTTCTAAAAGTTTCTTTTCATTGCGTACCACAACATCTTCCCCACCCGGGATCTGATAAAAATTATGAATTTGAAGAATACGATATTTTTCCATGTTTTTCCTCTTTTTTACCTTCTTTGATCTGATTTAACAGATTCGGATATAAAAGAATCCCCACCAATAAGATAAACGGATTCATAAATCCATTCAGTACAAACTGCTCCATGATCGCATACAATGAAAATACAGAAAGCATGACAAGTTCTTTATAACAGCCTGCCTGATAAAGTTTTACCATTGCCAGAACGATCACCGCAAAAAACACCAGTGCAAAGATCCATCCACAATACAGTAAAATATGCATGTAAGAGTTATCGATCAATCCATGATAGCTTGCATAAAAAAGTTCCTGATTCCTTGGAAGCAGTGCAAGTCCCTGATCCTGATAATATTCTCCCATGATATGTACCCTTCCTGATACATACCGGTCAATCATCTTCATCACGGAATTTTCATTGTCAAAAAATACCATCATAACAAAACTAAACAATGCTCCAACTGGAACTGACAGCACAAAAATAAATTTTGCATATTTATTTTTTATCAGTTTATCATATGCAATCAGGACCCATGCAAATATGAAAACAAGAATACCGGTACGGCAGAATGTCAGCTCATAAAAAAGAAACGCCGCCGCAAAGGTACAAATAAACCACCATCCATTTAGTTTTTCATAGTAAGAATAAACCAGCAGGATAAGCAGAAGGAAAATCGTAAGGTATGCGGTATTCGGCTCATTAAATCCAAAGCTGTATACCGGCACCTCGACATATTGTGCATTCGGGGTTGTCTTATAACCAATATCGTAAACCCCGTATACCGATCCTATCACCATAACAGCCGCTACGAATAACCGTATCCATACCGAAATTCCAATCAATTTCCCAAATTGCACATCTTTCATTCCTATGATGGTCAGGAACAAAAACAACAGTGTTGCCTTTTTTGTCATGACCCAGATGAACATTCCGGCACCCAATAAAAGTGCAATGATCACAACTTCTCTCAAAGTATATCTTGTCGTAATAAATTTGATACCAAGAAGGATAATTCCCGATAACATGAAAAATTTATAGATCTGGTCACTGCTGTCATAGCCAAATGCCTTTACTAACACATTGATTGCAAAATAGCCATAATACGCAATGATCCCTATACTTTTCCAATCGTTTTCCTGTATCCATTTCCTGATCTGATCCATCTATTCTTCTCCACGTATATAAATGATATAATCTCCGGTTTCCATATAATAGTGATACCCATACGGTGTCATATCATCCGGCAGTTCCTTCTCCTCGCGGTTAAAGCACAAAAATACGAGCCCGTTTCGTTTTGCAATCTCCGTCACTACTTCCATATCCGGCTTTTCCTGACACATCTGCTGATGCATGGCATCCTCATCCTCGCCAATGCCGGAGATAAATCCACCGACATTTCTGCCGTAAAACAGTCCGATATCACAGCGATACTGTCTGATATAACAGAATAACTCATCTGGCACAACAGCTTTTACTTTCCAGCTGTAACCTGAATTTCCTATAATATCAGCAACATCTATCGCCGCCTGCGGAAGTTTATATTCATTTTCTGCCTCTGTAAAGGTCGTTTCGCTGTAAATCCTTTGTCCACTGACCATGATCGTAACAAGTGCCGCCACAAAGACTGCCACACGCACTGCCTGTTTTTTCCATCTGCAGATCAGCCATACTATCACATATGCTACAGAAAATGAAATTGGAAGCATCCAGAATAATCTCCAGTATACACCGGCAAAAAAACGACTGCCGACGTAACGGTAAAACAATGGATTAAATATAAATAACAGTACTAAAACAGACGGCCACACAAGAAAACGCACTGCCTGTTTTTCCTCTTTGTACTTTTTTCCAAGGAAAAATATCGCCACAACCGCAGCACAAAACAGTACCCAGTGTAAAAGACCGGTACATCCGCCAATAAAATTTTTAAAATTGTCCAGTATTGAATAAAAATCTGCTGCCATATTTCTTTCCTTTTAAATTCCCGCTGTATAATAAATCATATAAACAGCACATGGCAGTGCTGCTATCCATATACAAAGCACGCGTTTAAAATTTCTGTAATATATTCCATCTAAAAGTCCATATAATCCCATCATGACAGGTGCCATAATAATTCCCATACCTGATAAAAGGGACGATGCAAAACCCACAACATACAATGGTGCCACCCATCTCATACTCTGCTTTCCACTCTGAAAGATCGAATAAAACAAATACATCAATAACGGCAGAATAAATCCTGCCACGATTGCTTTCCCCTGCCAGATACGCAGTAAAAACATCGCTGAGAGTGTATGTGTTGATGTAAAATCCCAAATATGAAATATGGATAAAACAATCAGAAACAATGCCGTTTTCTCCGGATTGCCACGAAACAGAATATTTCCGATCATCCCATACAGCACATAACAGATAATGATCATAAAAAATGGGAAATAGGTATGTGAAAATATTGCAGGGGCAATTCCTGATATCCTGCAGTACATAGACACATACATTGTCCACGGAGAAGTTACATCTTTCCTTACTTCCCCTACATCCCAGTACATATATTCATCCGTGATCGGATCATCCACAAGCATCGTATCATGTACTACCGCAGAGACTTCTTCGGAAACAAATCTTGCATCATCATCATCAATATGCTGGTAATGATACGATATCCATGCCTGCGTAAAGATCAGAACGGCTGCAAGTACTGCAAATATGACTGTCTGTCCGTCTATTTTCTTTTTAATTTTTTCCCTGTCTTTCTCCGCTGCCAGATTTCCCTGTCTTTTTAACAACAGGATAAACTCAACAACAGAAAGTATTGCGAGAAGTATTTTCCACAGATTTATTGCCTGTGTCAGTGTTTTCCCAGTCAGTATCATTGGTACAAGTAATATCTGTCCCAATGCAAACATGCTGACCAATCCAAGTACCCATGCACTGCAAAAACGTATACAGGCTCCTTTTATATCCAGATACACAACCCACAACAATCCAAACCACACAGGAAGCAGTACAAATAATACAAGCATATAAATAAAATCTTTATAAATCATACACTAACACTCCATCCAGATGGATATGATTAATTTCGGTTGTATTTTTTATCATGTAAAGAGTTTCCATTCTTGTATTTCTGCGGCCGCAAACCACAAGATTTTTGTCACAGAGTGCTGCTGCCTTATATCCTTCTGACACTTTTTCTGCATCTCTTCCATTAATGATAATATACTCATACTGTTTTGAAAAACGTTCTAACAGCTCTTTGAATTTTTCATTACCTACAAGATCAAATCCCTTTTCCTGCTTGGTATTTCGTTTTACCGTATCCAGATATTCATTCATCTGCTGCAGTTTTAATTCCGTTGTATCTCCCATAATATAGGCACTTAAAGATGCTTCTTCGCTTTCGGCTGCATTCAGATCGATCAGCAGTGTTTTTTTCTTTTCATTTGCATAACACATTGCAAGACATGACGCAGTCGTATCGGCAAATCTTCCGACAGTCAGACAATTAATTTTCTGACATCCCTGCCCTTTCGAATTGCTTAAAAACAATGCTGCTTTTTTGTAGGTTTCCTCTTCTTCATTCTTTTTCGTGATCACATCAACGATCTGTGTTTCCAGACATTCCTGTATTTCCTGTGCATCCTTTGGTTTCTTATAAATCATGATCCAGAGTGTGTAACATACAACTTCCAGTAAAATTCCAAGCAGGATTCCTGCCGTGACCGCCTTTAACACTGCCTGCCGGAACTCTGAATTTGAAATAGTATAAGAAGCAACTTTTTCTACCCTGCGCATGGATGCAGGCTCATCAAGTACCGAAAAACACTTTGTTCCATATCCCTTTTGTGTCACAGTATCCAATGCCTGGATCAGTCCGTTCATAAATGTAATTGCCTGTTCCTCATCATCTACAGCATAATCCCAGCTCGTTCTTGGATATACAACAAAAAAAGTAACAACGTCCGATGCCTCTGTCTGCTCACCGTCAAACATATCTGTAAACGCCTGTTGTGTCAGCTCGATTCCTGTCAGTTTGCAGAATTCCTGATATACACTTCTGCTCTTTGCGATCTTCATAATATTAGTGCCACGTTCCACCAGACCTTCAGAATTATATTCTGTTAAAAGCACCGATGCTTCCACCTGCATTTTTTCATCATAAGTTTCCGCCTCAATATAAGGCATCAGGGTTTTCGCCTTATATCCCCCTACAATAACTGCAAAAAGAACTGCCATAATAGCTGCAAGCCACCATTTTCTTAAGTTATACTTCAGAACATCCATCAAACTGTATTCTTTTCTGCTCTCATATCTCTGACTCATATCAGGTCTCCTTTCTATTCTCCGCCTTTTTCAAATACCACTTTTATTGTCTTTAAGATAATCTTGATATCCAGACCAATACTCCAGTTATCTATATACTGCACATCCAGTTTCACAACTTCCTCAAAATCACTGATCTCATTTCGTCCACTGACCTGCCACAACCCGGTAATACCCGGTTTGGCACTTAAACGGCGTTTCTGATGAGATTCATACTGTTTGAACTCATCTACCGTCGGTGGTCTTGTTCCGACTAAACTCATATCGCCTTTTAAAACGTTGAAGAACTGTGGAAGTTCATCAATACTGGTCTTGCGGATGAATTTTCCGACTTTCGTGATACGCGGATCATCTTTCATTTTAAACATCAGACCATTCATCTCATTCTGGCTTTCCAGTTCCTTTTTCCGCTCCTCCGCGTCCTTATACATCGAGCGGAACTTATAGATCTTAAAAAACCTGCCGTTCTTACCGACACGTTTCTGCGCAAAAAACAGTGGTCCCGGAGACTCGATCAGAAGCGGCGGTGCTAAAAATACTGTCACAACCGCAGTGATCGCAAGTCCAATGATCGAACCTATGATATCCATCACACGCTTGATAAAAAGCATTTTCCAGTCATAGGACTGGTTGGAAAATGTAACAACCGGAATATTTCCCATCATATTAAAACTCTTATGATAATCGTCGAACTTGTTTAAGATCTCAATGGTCACATGTACCATTGCCCCCATATCTTCAAAACGGTTAACAACTTCCGCGAGAGAATCTCCAGACTCATAAGGCACACTGATGAAAACCTCATCAACAATCTGTTCTTTTACATACTGGAACATGTTATCATAATTCGCAACGACCTGAACACCGTGATACCATTTTCCGATCTGGTTGTCATCAATGATCGCAATACTTGCAAGACGATGTATCCAGTCACCGGAATGGTCAGCATCCGCGATGACCTTTTCCACGCGGTCTGCCGTTGTGACCAAAAAGACCTGATTATTTGCTTTTTTATTCCGGTAAACACGCAGCAGATAATATTTAATTACAATATGCACGCCAAAATACAGGCACATATTTACCAGTGCGATACAAAAATATACGCCTCGTGACGCCTCCGCATTATTATGCTGCAAAAAGATGGTCAGTGCTGTCACAAAGATCAGTACAACACTGGCTTTGATTGCTGCCCACAATTCCTGAAATACACTGCGGTCAATGAAGCGATTTTCAATATCCGAAAAAAGCATTACCAGCATGTAAATAACCATTACAATGCCAAAGCTCTCCATCAGCTCTATTTTCATGTTCGCAACGGAAACATTTCGATAGCCTACCAGCCACAGGTACCCGCCCCCGAAATAACTCACGGCAAAGCATACCAAATCTGCCAGCAGTAAAATGATACTCTGAATTTTTTCTCTTGTCTGGTACATGTCAAGTCCTTTCCTTTCCCCCGGTTTCACAGTCAGATGGCACGGCTGCCCACTGTCATTCGTTCCGGTAACAGTATTCTGCACTTCGCTTTCCCAACGAAAAGACCAGTTTCCATCTTTCTTCGCGTGGAGCAACAAACACACAGTCAAATCCCCAGTTAACATCACATGCCCTGCGCAGTTTTAACGCATCGGCAACGTCTGTTCTCGCATATCTGGCCAGTTCCACTGTAACCGCAGTGCCATCCTGCATCACGGCTTTTATATCAACCGGAAGTATTTTTCCGCTCCATGTCTTTGCAAGTGCCCATCCACTACAGACCACACTGCCGTCCTGATACTCCTGTCTGTCAATATGGTATAAGATTTTTCTTACCCCGGCAGGCTCATTCTGTATTTTTTCTTCTGTCTTTGCGCACTTTGTATCCTGGTCAGTCAGTTGTTCGAACGGAATGATCTTCGTTCCCATTACACGCTGCATATTACGCACCGGAACATTTCCCTTTCCCAGATATGCCTGGAAATTTTCTTCCATCCTGCCAAACTGCTCTTTTAATGTCTGATCAATCCCATAAGACGCTAACAGTTCATCAAGGGATATTCCCCTGCCCCCCATTATCTGGTAGTATGCAAAATAAAGAGCACGGTATAAAACAAATAACTTTGGTACCGGGAAGAAAAAAGTCCATTCATAATCAATGACTGTCCACTTAGCCTGCCCGATTTTATTTTCGCTGCCCTTCGGTATTAAAATATTGGCAAATATCATATCAATATCGCATGTATCCACCGCTTCTGGTTCTTCTGTAAAATCTATCTCACCAAATACCTTTTTGAAATCTTCGGTCAGTAAAAACCTCTTTTTTCCACCGTATTCCATAATACGCTTTGCATAATCATCAAGAATATTCTTCACCAGCTCTGTCTGGTTTGCTTCAAGCGCCCGCTCCATTACATCCTGTAACGTGGTTCCCAAATCAAAAGCAGATACAGATACATCATTTTTTGTATGACAGGCGCAAAATGCAATTTTGTCTCTGCCATCCTCATAGCATGACGTCAGCCTTTCGTATGCCATTTCTATATGACAGATATGTTCTTTTCCCTCCGGATAAAGTGCATATTTTTTTACATTTTTTTCCCCATCTGTATTCTTGCAGATATCCGTACGGATGGCAAACTGCCTTGCTCTCTCATTTGAATATTTCGAGTAGATAACACGTTTTTCTTCTGTCTTATTTCCTGCCTCAATCAGAAATGAATTCGTAAGTTCCCCAAACAGCCCTTCTGCCAGCACCGTATCAAAAACCTTTTTTTCATCAAAAAGCTGTACTCTGTCCCTGTCAAAATTTCTCCGGTTATCTGAAAGTTCTCCCTTTCCCGGAAGATATTCATCTGAGTAGATACAGGCAGGAAACTTGTGATCCGGATATGGGTAATATACATAAATTTCATGAAATCCAGCTTCTTTTAAGATCTGTTCATACTCTTTTCTGGTGTAAACCCTGGGTTTTACATCCCCCTCATCCGCTGTGAATATTCTGGGATTTTCATCGTAATTTTCCAGTCCGGTAAAATATCCACCGCGGTATTCCTCCTGACACCCTGCAAAATATTTTAATCCCAGACGGTTGGCATCCGCCACATAAAGTTTTCCGCTGTCAGCCAGATGTTCTCTCATACAGGAAAGCTCTTTCTGATACCTTGAAAATTCTCCGGCGATCAATATCATATCATACGTCTGATCCCGATAAAGTACGTTTTTCTCTGTTCCTGTATCAGCATCTGAAATAACCGATACCGTAAGATTATCTGCATCTTTGTAACGTGCCCGCAGGATTTCTGCTTCCTCCATGCTCTCCACCACTGCTGTCACATGCAATGCCATAGAAAGTAATTTTCCTGTCAATGCACCACAGCCTGCGTTTCGCTCTAAAACGCGCATCTGTTTTGTAACCGGCAGAAATGCGATCAGATTTTGCCTGATATCCGACAAATGAAACAAATACGGATAAGATGCCTCATCCATGATGATCTGTGGATATGCTTTTTCATTATTCTGTTGTACGACTTCCAAAAGCCTCTCCGGCACCATTACCTGTCCCATAGTTCTCCTGCTTGCGCGCTCTCTGCCTATTTGTCATCACATTTTTCGATCGTAACTTCCGAGTTCATATCATAAAAACCTACTGTATTTTTGTCGGACACCACCGTCACACCAACCACATCATACAATCTGTGGTAAGCACGAAATTCGCCTCCGACATAACCGGTACAGCTGATGGATAACAGATATTCACCCCCCTGCATATCCATGTTCTGACGAAACGCTGCCACATAGGTTTCTCCCGTCTTTGCCATTCCGATTCCCACTTTTTCAAACATCGTGTTTGTTCCGGTAACAGCAGTCCCCTGCACTGTTTTAAATGTATAGGTAAATATCGGGTCCTGTATATCAGAAAGGAATTTTACCTTTGATTTAATAGTAAAAGACGTCCCTTTCTGGATACAGTTCGTATAATTTCCATATTCATCGATCAGTGCAAAGTCAATGATCTCTGCCTCTCCGGTTCCATATTCATTGACATCCGGATTGAGCTGGTAATTAGATTTCCAGAGTTTCTTTCCATCTGATGCGTCATTCTCTAAAATCTTACCGCCAGTAATCTTGTCCGAGTTTTTGAGAAGAACCTTTTTGTAAAGGTTGATCATATCCTTTGCATTTCCCTCTGCTAACTTGTCTCCCTTATTGAGCAGGATCACACGGTCACAGTATTTTGCCACACTGCTGATATCGTGGCTTACAAACAGGATCGTCTTTCCCTGTGCCTTGAAATCTTCAAATTTTTTATAACATTTTGCCTGAAAAAATACATCTCCGACTGACAGTGCCTCATCCACAATAAGGATCTCTGGATCAATATTGATCGCCACTGCAAATGCAAGCCGGACAAACATACCACTTGAATAGGTCTTACACGGCTGATGCACAAATTCGCCAATGTCTGCAAACTTTAAGATATCATCTAACCTTGCATCCATCTCTTCGCGGGAAAAACCCATCATCATACCGTTTAGATAGACATTCTCAATTCCGGTGTATTCCATATTAAATCCGGCTCCAAGCTCTAACAGTGCTGAGATTCTTCCATCGATCTCCACCTCACCGCTCGTCGGACTCAGAACACCTGTAATTATTTTTAAAATGGTAGATTTTCCGGAACCATTCGTTCCGATGATGCCGATCGTCTCACCTTTTTTTACTTCAAACGACACATGCTTTAATGCATGATGTTCTTTGAAACGGTTCTTTCTGACCAGTCCAAGTGCATCCTTTAACCGGTCAGAAGGTTTATCATAAAGTTTGTAGACCTTGCAGACATCCTCTACCCTGATTGCTAAATTATCCATACTATCCTCATTCTTGCGCTGCTTTCTAATAAAAACAACATTTTCATTCTTACGATGCTTTACAGCACGTCTGCAAAATGTACACGCAGACGCTTAAACATGGTCGTTCCTGCCCAGAGAATAAACAGCGTGATTCCCCAGAACCACAATGTCAGTCCCGGATATTCCCAGAATGCCGTTTTATTGATCAGTGCATCCCTGTATCCCGAAACAATATAATACATCGGATTTAGCTTAAGCAGGAGCACAGCCCATTTAGGAATGCCCTGCATGCTCTCAAAATTCCACATGATCGGTGTTACCCACATTCCGATCTGTAAAAGAATGGAAACAACCTCTTTCATATCACGGAAAAATACCGTCACGGCGCTTGTCGCATAAATCAGTCCTGCTGTAAGGATCACCATGCAAAACGAATAATAAACAATCTGAAGCACATAAAGATCGGGATAAAATCCCATAACTGCAAAAACAACCAGCATAAACACAACAAAAAATGCATGTGTAAATAGTGCAGAGATCAATTTTACTACCGGAAGTGCATCAATCTGGAATACAACTTTTTTTACGAGATAACTGTATTCATCCAGGACGCCGGTTCCTCCATTTAAAGCCTCCTGAAAATAAAACCAGGGCACAAGACCACCCATCAGCCAGAGTACAAACGGCACCTCAATCCCTGTTCTTAAATCATTTACTTTCTGATGCAGTCCAAACTCAAAGACAAACCAGTATAAAAGCACTGTGATCACCGGCTGTATGAAAGCCCATACCACACCGAAATAAGAGCCTGCAAACTTCTTTTTAAAATCATTTTTTGCAAGATTAACGATCAGTTTCCGGCTGGCAATCAGACGTTTGGGCAGACAGACATTTTTTTTGTTTTCTGTCATATGAAAGCTCCTATCTTACAATTCCACGTTCCCTGCAGTATGCATCAAATCCACCATGCACTTTGTCCTTATCAGACAGGATCAGATCTGCCTGTGTCATTCCTTCCGGCATTGGCCATTCGACACCGACTGCAGGATCATTCCAGAGAATACCGCCCTCATCATTTGGATGATAGAAATCTGTAACCTTATAGCAGAACTCTGCATAATCAGACAGCACGATGAATCCATGTGCAAAATTCTTTGGTACAAAGAACTGTTTTTTATTTTCTGCAGACAAGACGATACCAAACCATTTTCCGAATGTTTCAGAGCCTTCTCTTAAATCCACTGCAACGTCAAACACTTCTCCATTTACCACTCGAACCAGTTTATCCTGCGGATGGTTGATCTGGAAATGTAAGCCCCTGAGCACACCTTTTTTTGAGGCAGACTGGTTATCCTGTACGAACTGGCAGTCAATTCCTGCCTCCTTAAAATCGTTGTAATTGTATGTCTCCATAAAATATCCCCTGGCATCCCCGAATACTGCCGGTTCAATTACCTTCAGTCCCTCTATTCCATTACAGTCATGTGTTACTTTAATTTTTCCCATAATTATTGATCCTCACTATCTGTTTTTTTAAAGTCCCTTGGCAACTTCTACTAAATATTTGCCGTAATCAGTCTTAAGAAGCGGTTCTGCAAGTTTTAACAACTGCTCTTTATCTATAAATCCGCGTTTGTATGCGATCTCTTCGATACAGGACACATAAAGTCCCTGACGTTTCTGGATCGCTGACACAAAATCTGCAGCCGCAAGCAGCATATCGTGGTTTCCTGTATCAAGCCATGCAAATCCCCTGCCAAGTGTCTCAACGCTCAGATCACCACGCTCTAAATACGCATTATTTACAGATGTGATCTCGATCTCACCTCTTGCAGACGGCTTTACATTTTTTGCGATCTGTACAACATCATTGTCATAAAAATAAAGTCCCGGCACCGCATAATTTGACTTCGGATGCTCCGGCTTTTCCTCAATGGAAAGGGCCTTTCCGTTCTCATCAAACTCTACCACGCCATACTCTCTCGGATCTCTGACATAATAACCGAAGATCGTTGCACCCTTTTGATTCTGTGTACGCTCTGCCGCACTGCGCAGAACCTTTGAAAAACTCTGTCCGTAAAAGATATTGTCTCCAAGAACCAATGCAACAGCATCATTTCCAATAAACTTCTCTCCGATAATAAATGCATCCGCAAGTCCTCTCGGCTGCTCCTGCACTGCATATGAAAAACTCATTCCAAGCTGGCTTCCATCCCCAAACAACTCTTCAAATACCGGCAGATCTCTCGGTGTGGAAATGATCAGAACCTCTCTTATCCCAGCTAACATCAGTGTGGATAATGGATAATAGATCATCGGTTTATCATACACCGGCATGATCTGTTTTGAAATCGCTTTTGTTAACGGATATAACCTCGTTCCGGAACCACCTGCTAAAATAATACCCTTCATCATTCAATCCTCCATGTTTTCCGCAGGAAAATGCAATTTTATCATGTAAAATTTGCCCTCTGGTGAGCAGAGGATTTTCCTCCTTGTTTTCACGTCCATTATAAAACGCAAACAAGCAGTATCGCCCCATCTGACGGTACTGCTGCCTGCATCTTCTTACCTGTTCTGATACATATCCTCATAATATTTCTGATAATCACCGCTGGTAACGTTTTTCATCCAGTCCTCATGTTCAAAGTACCATGCGATCGTCTTTCTGATACCCTCTTTGAACATTGTCTCCGGCTCCCAGCCGATCTCAGCCTTGATCTTATCCGGTGCGATCGCATAACGTCTGTCATGACCTTTTCGATCCTCCACGTAAGTGATCAGATCTTTGCTTACAAGTGCACGTCTCGGATCATCTGCTGGAAGCATCTCAAGTAGTGTATCTATGATGATATTGATAATCTCGATATTCTGTTTTTCATTGTGTCCGCCAACATTATAAGTCTCACCAAGGCGCCCGTTTTCCTGAACCATATCGATCGCTTTTGCATGATCATCCACATACAGCCAGTCACGGACATTCTTTCCATCACCATATACCGGGAGTTTCTTTCCATGCAGCGCATTATTGATAATAAGCGGAATCAGTTTCTCCGGGAACTGATATGGTCCATAGTTATTAGAACAGTTCGTAATGTTTGCCGGGAAATGGTAAGTGTCAATATAAGCCTTTACAAGCATGTCCGAAGATGCCTTGCTTGCAGAATATGGGCTGTGCGGTGCATATGGTGTTGTCTCATAAAAGTATGTTCCATCATCCTCTAAGGAACCATATACCTCATCTGTTGATACATGAAGGAATTTCTTTCCTTCTTTAAAACTGCCATCCGGCAGTTCCCATGCAGCTTTTGCACAGTTCAACATAACTGCTGTTCCAAGCACATTCGTCTTTACAAATACTTCCGGATTTTTGATACTGCGGTCTACATGACTCTCTGCCGCAAAATGTACAACGCGGTCAATGTCATTTTCTGCAAAAATCTTTGTAATTGCCTCTTTATCTGTAATATCTGCACGCACAAAGGTATAGTTATCACGATTTTCAACGTCTTTTAAATTTTCCAGGTTACCTGCATAGGTAAGCACATCCACATTGATGATCCTGATCTCATTGTCATATTTTCGAAACATGTAATGAATATAGTTAGATCCAATAAATCCGGCTCCACCGGTTACCAAATAAGTTCTCATAATTTTCTCCATTCTATGATCTGCAAAATCTCTCGTCATTTTACCATACTTTTATTATCTGTACAAGTAACTACCACCAGCAGGTATCTATCCTGCCGGCAGACTGTCTCTACCACCAGTCCACTGCCGGGCGTTCCGTAATTTCGGACAATTTTACGATCACCATATCGTCCTCCATGCGAATTGCCCCATCCGCCGGAAATACCGGCATATCTTCCGATAATGCCGCAGCTTTATTTTCCATATCCAAAGAATAGCCATCATCCAGATGTACTCCGTTATGTGCCTCTAAAAATCCGGTGATCCGGTGTGTTGCACCTGCCGGATGCTCTTTGGTATAATCCCATTCAAAAAATGACCAGCCATACATTTCGGTGCGACGGTTCCAGCCATTTAACTGTGGCTCACGGTATCCGATAAATATCACCTTTTTATCCACAGGATCTGCATCCACTTTGGAGCTCTCCCTTTTTAAGGCATCTGCAATCTGATCTGCAAGCAGTGCATCCTGTTCATATCTTACCTGATCTGCATTATGCATTCTGAAATTATAGCAGATCTGCCCGCCTGCAGTCACAATGACAAGCAGTACTACAGCATTGCTTATCATTTGCAGCTTATGACGCACTTTTCTGTCCTGTTCTGCTTTTTCTGATTGTGCCACAGAAGCTTGCCGCTCTTTCAGGGTTATCACACCAAACATTGCCAGAAATGCCGCCGCAACCGGAAGTGCTAACTGCGTTCTTGTTACCAGCATTGCACCAGCATATATTGTCATTAAAAATGGCGTAATAAGCATAAAAAGCATTCCTGCTGTAAATATTCCAAAACCGGTGCAGCCTATTTCTGCCTTTTTGTTCCATACAGCCCATATTGCAAAGAATGCAAGCAATATACCGATCACGTAAAACGAAAAATTTCTTGGCCCGACTGTAAGAAGCTGGTTTTTTACAACACGAAGAACATTCTTTATACACTCAGCGACCGGCAGGATTCCCCAGTTGCTCTGTCCTTCCATATAGTCACCAGCTGCCATGAACCAGATATCTGCGATCATTTTGTATATCAGATAAGCAACTCCAAAGTGAACTGCCAGAAAAACGATGCGCAGCCCCCATTTTTTTCTTTTTCCATTGACCTGCCAGAAAATCAATAAGAAAAACATGGTGCAGACTGTGATATAATAAGCTGCCAGTGCCTGATAAGTTCCAAGCGCTATTACAAGAAATGCCACAGACAGCACTGTTTTGCACAGATTTTTTGCACTTCTGTTTTCTTTATATTCCTCTAGAAAACAGATATCACACATCCAGAATCCCGTAACTGCCACCAGGAGCATTGCCAGTGCGATCTCCGCCTGCTGCATGGAAAAATAAAACTGAAAACTCCATATATTTGATGTCATATAAAGCAGGGTAAATATCCAATAAGGTTTTTCATCCTTTTTCCCGGAAAAATAATAACAGCCATATGTCAGCACGTTACCACCAAGAATAAAAAACAAAAGCATCAGAATACCGCTCTTTACCGCTTTGTGTACACCAAGACCAAGAATCCGTTTTAAAAGAACCAACCCGAACCTTCCAATGGTAAGCCATCCTAATGTAGATCCGGGATGATTGATCAGTTCCTCCGTATCGATCCTGATATTCGTATTAAACGCCTGATATCCAAAGCAGACCAGTGCTGCAATTACAGACAGCAAAATCAGCCGGTAATGTTTTTTGATATATTCTGTCATTGTATTATTCCAGTGTTTTCATATATTCATCAAGTGCAGCCTGCCAGTCAGCCATTTTGTAGCCATCTGTCAGTTTCATCATATAGTTCTCAAGGATCGAGTATGCAGGTCTGTTCGCAGAAGCCGGATTCATTTTAGCATACTGTTCACTTGTGACATGGTTAACTTTTGTTGTTTTCCCTGCACGTTTAAAGATTGCTTCCGCAAAAGCTGCCCAGTTCGTATCGCCCTCACAGGTTGCATGAAATGTACCGTAATTTTCTGTCGGTTCAAAATGATGTATTGCTCTTGCAAGTTCCACCGCACTTGTCGGAGAACCCTGCTGATCGCATACTACGCTGACTTCATCGTGTGACTCCGCAAGACGAAGCATTGTCTTGACAAAATTTTTCCCATCTCCATAGAGCCACGCTGTACGGAAAATGAAATATCTGTCTGCAAATTCACGGACAAATTTTTCTCCCTCTGCTTTTGTCTTTCCATAAGCACTGACCGGATGGATCTCATCAAACTCCGTATACGGTCTTGTTCCATTTCCTTCAAATACATAATCTGTGGAAACGTGAATCATTTTTGCTCCGGCTTCTCTTGCTGCAATACTTAAATTTCTCGGTCCGATCGCATTGATCCGGTATGCAGCATCCCACTGCTGTTCACAGGCATCCACATTGGTATGTGCTGCACAGTTTATAATAACATCCGGTTTTTCTGTACGAACCAGCCGAAGGACTGCATTCACATCTGTAATGTCAAGTGCTACGATACCTTCACCTTCAGCAACATCTGTATTGATAAAGGAAACATCTTCATCTTTATACTCCTGTCGGATTGCACGTCCTAACTGTCCGTTACATCCTGTCACTAATATCTTCTTCATTTTTTTCTCCATTATTGTACTTTTTTATGAAAATAATATTTGGGAGACTACTCACCCAGCCCATTTTCAATCGCTGTCACAATTGCAGTAAGCGCTTCCTTTTCGTCTTCACCTTCGCAAACAAGTTCTATCTCATCCCCGGACTTGATACATGCACCAAGCACGCTCAATACACTCTTTGCATTTGCTGTATTCTCTCTGTACCGAAATGTCACATGAGATTTAAACTGCATAGCCTCCTTGCATAAAATTCCAGCCGGTCTCAAATGAAGTCCCGTTGGATTCTTGATCGTTACTTTCTGACTTACCATAGTAAATCCCTCCAGACTGTTTATTTTATCACTGCATTTTTTCTGCAGCCGCTTTGATTTCATACAGATCTTAAAGCATGATCTTTGTGATCAGGTCTGCTAATTTTTTTGCTTCCTCATCGATCACCTGCTGATCTTTTCCCTCGATCATTACACGGACAAGCGGTTCTGTACCGGATGGACGGATCAGCACTCTTCCTTCTCCATTAAATTTCTGCTCTAATTTTGCAACGGCATCCGCGATCTCCTGATAATCCATGAAATTATCTTTTTTATGGTTTGGCACCTTTGCATTTACAAGTGCCTGCGGCAATACTTCCATGACAGATGCAAGTTCTGATAATGGCTTTTTCGTTTTTACCATAACTTCAAGCAGATGAAGTGCGGAAAGCAGTCCGTCTCCCGTTGTATTATCATCGAGGAAGATAACGTGTCCTGACTGTTCGCCTCCGATATTATATCCATGTTCTCTCATATTTTCAAGGACGTATCTATCACCAACCTTTGTCTTTTCCACATGAATGCCTTCACGCTCTCCCATCAATGAAAAACCAAGATTTGTCATTACAGTGACAACGATCGTATTCTTTTTTAAGGTGCCTTTCTGTTTCATATAATTACCGCAGATCGCCATGATCTGATCTCCATCGACCAGTTCGCCCTTTTCGTCCACAGCAAGCATACGGTCTGCATCCCCATCGAATGCAATACCAACGGCGGCATTTTCATAAACTACTCTGGCTTTTAATTCGTCCATATGCGTCGAACCACAGTTTGCATTGATATTGGTTCCATCCGGTTCTGTATGGATCGCCACCAGATCAGCTCCAAGATCTTTCAATGTTTTCACGGATGTATAATGGGCAGCTCCCTCTGCGCAGTCAACCACGATTTTCATCCCTGTCAGATCAACAGGAACACATTTTTTCATGAACTCTACATATTCATCCCGCAAGTCAAAACGATAATCAATCTTACCCACTCCGGAACCGATCGGCAGATTAACATCTTTCATATTATTGCGGATCAGTGCTTCAATCTCATCTTCAAGCTCATCAGAAAGTTTATATCCCTCACCGTTAAAAAACTTGATTCCATTAAATTCCATCGGGTTATGAGACGCAGAGATAACAACTCCGGCATCCACTTTATGTTTTCTTGTCAGATATGCAATTGCAGGTGTCGGCATTACCCCAACAAAAATAGCATTCGCTCCAACGGAACAGATTCCTGCCATCAGTGCACTCGCAAGCATTCCTCCTGAAATTCTCGTATCACAGCCAACAATAATAGTTGCCTGATGTTCCTGCTCTTTCGTAAGCACATAAGCTCCCGCCTGTCCAAGTTTTGTTGCAAGCTCGATCGTAAGTTCTGATCCTGCTACTCCACGCACACCATCTGTGCCAAACATTCTTGCCATTGTATTTCCTCCAGTTATCATTTTCTTTTATTCTGTTTTAGAAGCATTCTTCTTGCTGCTTTCTGTTGCTTTTGTTTCATTTTCCGTATTTTCGACAGTAATATCAACCGGTATCCGTACGGTTTTTACCTGATAAAGTTCATTATCAACATCTATATCTGCAGCAACCTTATGTTCACCATTTCCATATCCCTGCAGATTGACAGTACCTGTAATATCATCTGCTGACAACTTTTTAATATCACTTTCAGCTCCGGTGATCTCAACCTCGATCGTTTCTTCTGTAATCTTTGCCTTTGCCTCATCCGGAATGTTTTCAAGAGTAAATGCCGATGCATCCACCTCAAACGTCTTTGTTGTGATCGGTTCTACTTTTACCTTCACTTCCACTTTTGCATCTGCTGCAAGTACAAGTGAAGTTCCATCCGGAAGATAAGATGTAATATCCACAGTTGTCTCAACGTCTTCCGTCGCACCGCTCATATCTAATACCTCATCCGGTATCGTGATCTTAGTCACCTTGTTAAGTACATCTGTCTCTCCTTTGATCCGGACTTTTTTCGGACTGTAGGTAATTCCTTTTAACGTATACCCGGATGCCACATTTCCTTTTGTCTGGAACGAAAGATCTACATCTTTTGTATTTAATATCTGTGCCGTGATCGTAACGGTATTGATATTCATTTTTAACTTTGAGGCATCAATCTCATTGCCATCCGCATCATATAAAACCGGTACCACCGTATCCGTCACATCCGATGACATTCCATCAACATTGATCGTTGCAACCACCGTACTGATCTGGCTTGTAACAGAAGACGGTCCTGATATTTTCAAAAGATTCGATGTTACGATTGAAACATCTCCGAGTGCACAGCCGTTCATGACCGTACCCTCCGTGTTTGCAGTAATCTTTTTCTGTACATTTCCAAGGTCTTCCACTGTTACATCCAGATACTGCTGTTTGGATGAAATGGTAACCGTATTACTGTTATACTTACTGCACGTAATTGTAATCGGAACACGGCAAATGCCGTCCCCTTCCACATATTCAATCTTTTCCATATCTGCAACAGCGGTAAAATCCGTGTTGGATAGCTTTTCCAGAATACTTCGTTTTGCAGATGCCGTAAACGTAACTGTATTTTTTCCACCAAGTGTCTCGGAATACTTTCCATTTGAAGTAAGATAATCCATATTATCCTGCGTCACACTGATCGTATACTGTGCGGGTTTGACCGGATCATCAATATTGACCACCACAATCCACAAAGCGATCGCAAATAATAAAGCCAGTACTTTGAGGCCAAGATTATTCGTCAGTTTTTTTGCGAGATTCTTTAACATCCTTAAGCCTCCTTCTCCATGATTCAATTTTGCTTACTTTCTTTTCACGCCGCTGTATGTATGCAAGTTTATTTTTTAAGAACTCTGCATCCACATTGCGGTACAATTCACCACCCATGGCAATGGAAACTTTTCCTGTTTCCTCTGAAACAACGATCGTAAGTGAATCACTTACTTCACTGATTCCGACTGCTGCACGATGCCTTGTTCCAAGATCCTTGCTGATACTTAAGGAATCTGTAAGCGGCAGATAACAGGTTGCAGAAACCACTCTGTCTCCCCGCACGATCACTGCACCGTCATGAAGCGGCGTATTTTTTTCAAAAATATTGATGAGAAGCTGACTTGTCAGTATTCCATCCACCGCAATTCCTGTTCTTTCATACTCTGACAGGACAATTTCATCTTCAATAACGATCAGTGCACCTGTTTTGACCTTTCCCATCTCATAGCATGCCTTTACCAGTTCATTGATCGTTTTATCTGTAAATTTTGCAATTTCCCCTTTTGAAAAATCAAACGCGAAAAAAGAAGTAAGGAAGTTCTTCTGTCCAAGATTTTCCAGTGCCTTTCTGATCTCCGGCTGAAAAATAATAACCATGGCAGTAATAGCGACGCTTAATGTGTTCTTTGCGATCCAGATGATCGTATTCATCTGAAATACAGCCGCAACCAGAACAAACAGCAGTATAACCATAATACCTTTTAACAGTACCCATGCTCTTGTATTTTTGATCCACACAAGCATATAATAAAACAGAAATGTTATGATAAGAATTTCCACAATATCTGTCATTGTAATCTTTGGTAAATTTAAATAAATAGACGCTTTTTCCCAAAATGCGCCCATGGTCGCCATCGCATTCTGCACCTGCTTCACTTTCCTTTCCGCTATCTGTATTTAAAACAACTAATCCAGCAGATCTTCGTCAATCTCCATTTCTTCTGCGAAACGCTTTTTTGTCATACGGTCCTGCTCTTCTTTTCCGCCGAATCTGGTCACTTTTTTATCCGTACCTGCAACAATCGCTTTTGGCACAGCTTTTACATAATAATAATATTCATCATCTTCAAACTGAAGTCTCTCTGTCCTTGAATAATCCAGATTAAAAAATAAGAACTGGATCACAAACGCAATCACACAGGAAATAATACTTCCCACCAGGATTGTAACCGTTTTCCCGCTGATTCCAAGTACCATATCCCCTGCAATCATGCCAACTGCCTCGAACAGAATACCAAAAATAATTGCGACCGCCCATGCATGTTCAATGGACATTCTACGTATAATGTAAACGATGACAAGAGTAACTACCATAATTGCAAGTACAAGATACATTTCCCTATTGCCCAGAAGCTGATTTAATGCAACAACGATCTTTGACGTTTCTGCTTCCTTCTCATCCACTCCACCAAGTGTTGTCGCATTCTGCTTTACACCATTTAAAAAGAAATAGAGAATGATTCCACAGACCATTGAAAACATGGAATATAATTCCCGTAAAAGTCCCATACCAACCGGCATCACAAACGGAATATTTAATCCGAAACAGATCGGTGTCAAAAACACTCCATATTCGTTTTTTGGAGAGAAACGAAAGTACAGAATGTAGATCAGAATAAACAAGATAAGTGCTACAATACATACTTCCAGAGAAAGTGCATACATATCCGCAAGAATCAGCACAGAACCAATAAAGACAATTCCTCCGACCGGAAGGATCGAACAGATAAGTGCCAGGATCAGCGCAATTGGTGTACTGCTGATTTTTTCCATGTAGCCGATATTATGATTTATCATTAAAAATGCTGTGAGTGCAACAGCAAATTTTATAACCGGTGTAATGTATATATCATATTTTCCATAAAAACGCGTTAACTTTTCTTTTAATTCCAATAAGGTTGTCATACTAATCTCCATTCCTGCATGCGAAAACTCTCATTTTCCACATTACTTTCTGTTGTCATTCCCAGTCTTTGTTTCCGTTTGATTTCAACCGTTCTTCCCGCAGATACATTGCATTGATCTTTTTTAAACCTGCATAGTATTTTTTTACCTTTTTCCTGCCATAAGTATATTTCACATTAAAAATAATATATGTAGCCAGAAGATAAATTACCATAAAAACTCCATATAATATTCCCAACGTAATGGCAGATTGTATAAGATCCATATTATTGATCTGCTTCATCAGTGTTTCCATGGAATAGAGTACCCATAGTCCTAACATTATAAAAAAGGCAATCGTGCCGATCACAAAACTTTTTAAAAGCTGTAATGCCACATAATCTTTCCTTGCATACTGGATCATTGGTTTGCAGCTTTTTCCATCGTTTGCATCAAATTTTGCTATTTTTATCATACTGTGCAGTCGTTGTTCATTGACCATGCTGCGTTTCCTTTCTCATACCAGGCTGTATTTTATATCACATGATAATAAAGCAGGACCACCTGTCAGGCCCTGCTCTCTTCTTATAAGAAACGCATTCTATTTCCGTCGCGCTCTTTTTTCGGTGGTTCTATAGGCTTTGGTTTTTCGATCGAGTTTGCGAATGAATCTGCCATTGCAGCTTTACACTTTTCACAAAAACGTCCTGTCCGGATTGGTCTGCCGCAATGTTCACAGGTAATCCCATCAAGTGATGCTTCTGACAGTGAAAGTCTCTCTTCCCTGATCCATTGCTTGATCTGTTTCACCGACACATCATTATCCTCGGAAACCTGATTCACAGAAGCATCCGGATGATCATCAAGATACTGTTTTACTTTCTGAAACTTTTCTTCCAGTTTCTTTCTGCAGGCATCGCATAACGGTGCGCCCCCCATATAGTTAAATAAACGTCCACAACCTTTGCAATTTTTTACTTCCATACTGGCATGACCTCCTGTCATTCTGTCATTCTGTCATTCTGTCATTCTGTCAATCTGTCAATACCCTTCTCCGATACTAATACAGATATAATATATTTTTTTCACACCTGACTCTTTCAGGGTTTTTGATATTTCGTCCATCGTACTTCCTGTTGTATATATATCATCCACAAGTACGACTTTCTTATATTTTACTATATCTGATGTCAATTGGAAAGCATTTTTTAAATTACTGCGTCTCTGTAAATCATTTAACTCTTTCTGGGGTGTTGTATTTCTCACTCTTTTTATCAGATGCCTCTCAACAGGAATCCCCGTCTTTCTCCCAAGTGCCTGCGCAAATACTTCGGCCTGATTATATCCACGCAGTCGTTTTTTCCATGGAAACATAGGAACCGGAATCAACACTTCTGCCTCTGTCCGCTTCAGCCATGTCCCATACTTTTCTATTGCAGCATCCGCATAAAACTCTGCATATTCTCTTTTATTTCCATATTTAAAGCGGTACATTGAATTTCTTATACCACCCTCATAAACAAACACTGCCTTTCCCTGTGTATACACATGCTTCTTTTTCCCACAATCCGGACAAAACTCTTCCCGCTCATCCACAAGTGGTTTTCCGCATTTTTTGCATGCAGGTTCTCCTGCCACATGTACTTTGTTTTTACATGACGAACAGATTCCATTTCCTGCCGCATCGATTTCATCACAGATTGCACACCTTCGGGGGTAAAGGATTTCAAGTATCTGAAATATTATTTTTCTTCCATATGAGGAAATTCCATTTTTTCCGGTTTTCATAAGATCCTTTCCCGATCTCTCCTTGCAAAGGATATCATTTTTACATCATATATACCATAAAGTTTTTCTTAATTTTTTCTTACTATACAGATAAACGGATACACAATACTGAATAATAATAGTTGACGAAAACGATTCAGGTCTTTATAATTTGTTTATTAAAAGCGATAACACTTTAAAGTCCTAAAGGAGGATTCTATGAAAAACTACAGGAAAATTTTATCTGTCGTAATGACAGCAGCCATGGCTGCTTCACTTGCAGCATGCGGAAACAGCACAACAAACACAGGCAGTACAACAAATGCATCATCTTCCGATGCAGCACAGACATCTGATGCAGCAGCCACCGAAAGCGCTGCTGGCACCTCTTCCGATGATAAAAAATACACGATCGGTATCTGCCAGCAGTTAGAGCACCCGGCTCTCGATCAGGCAACACAGGGATTCGAAGACGCTCTGACCGAATTACTCGGCGCTGACAATGTTACCTTTGATCTGCAGAATGCACAGGGCGAGCAGGCAAACTGCGCAACCATCAATAACGGGTTCGTATCTAACAACTATGATCTGATCATGGCAAATGCAACAACTGCACTGCAGTGTGCAGCATCAGCGACCAGCACGATCCCTGTTATCGGAACTTCTGTCACAGACTATGCAACTGCACTTGATATTGACAACTGGACAGGTTCCACTGGAACAAACGTATCCGGAACAGCAGATCTTGCCCCGATCGACCAGCAGGAAGACATGCTTGTCGAATTATTCCCGGATGCCAAAAATATCGGTATTCTTTACTGCTCCGCAGAACCGAACTCCGCTTATCAGGCAGCAGAGTTTGAAAAAGCCCTCGATGAGGACAATATTTCCTATAAAGAATACACTGTATCGGATTCCAACGACATTGCTTCTGTCGTACAGAGTGCCGTCAGCGACTGTGATGTTCTCTATATTCCGACTGACAATACCATGGCAGGCAATACTGAATCCATCAACAATATCGCCCTTCCGGCAGGTGTTCCGATCATTGCCGGCGAGGAAGGTATCTGCTCCGGCTGTGGTGTAGCCACCCTTTCCATCAGCTACTATGACATCGGATATGCTGCAGGTAAAATGGCATACGATGTTTTAGTAAACGGCGCTGATATCTCTACCATGGATGTACAGTATGCAGAAAATGTTACAAAAGAGTACAATGCTGATATCTGTTCACAGCTTGGCATCACTGTTCCGGATGACTATACAGCCATCGCTGCTGAATAAAAATATTTTTGATAAGGGGTTTTCCTATGACAATACTTATGTCTTTAGACCCGATGGCTCTCTTCCGCTCCATGCCCGGCGCATTCGCGCAGGGGCTGGTCTGGGGGCTGATGGCACTGGGTGTATATATTACATACAGACTTTTGGATTTTGCTGACCTTACCGTAGACGGTTCTCTTGCCACCGGCGGTGCCGTTGCCGTAATGCTGATCCGCTCCGGCATGCACCCGTGGGCAGCACTTATTTTTGCATTTTTAGCAGGCATGGCAGCCGGATTTATTACCGGAATCCTGCACACTGCGCTCGGAATTCCCGGAATCCTTGCCAGTATTCTGACACAGATCTCCCTCTATTCCATTAACTTAAATATTATGGGAAGTTCCAATCAGGCTGTCAGTGTTGACAAGTATCCGTTAGTTGTTTCCCTGCGGTATATTTCGGATTCTTCTTCCACAAAAATCCGTTTATTTATCACCTGTGTCCTGTTCTGTGTTGCAGTCGTAGCACTTTTATACTGGTATTTCGGGACAGAACAGGGACATGCGATCCGTGCAACCGGATGTAACCGCCAGATGGCGCGTGCACAGGGTATCAATACCGATTTCCATACTGTCGTTGCGCTGATGATCTCAAATGGTCTCGTCGGTCTGTGCGGTGGTCTTTACGCACAATATCAGGGAGCTGCAGACGTCAACATGGGACGTGGTGCCATTGTAATCGGACTTGCCGCTGTCATCATCGGTGAAGTCCTCTTTGGAAAATTATGTGCTGGAAAGCATCTAGCATTTGCGTATACCATGTTTTCTGTAATCGGTGGAGCGATCATCTACTATATTGTAATGAATATCGTATTGTGGCTGAAACTTCCGTCTGATGACTTAAAACTGTTTTCCGCCATCGTCGTGGCGATTTTCCTTGCATTCCCGTATCTCAAGTCCAAATACGGCAGGAAAGGGGTGTCTGTCAATGGCTGAAATGTTAAAACTTGATAATATCCATAAAACTTTTAATCCAGGAACCATCAATGAAAAAGTTGCACTAAACGGTGTCAACCTGACCTTAGAGGAAGGTGATTTCGTCACTGTCATCGGAGGAAATGGTGCCGGTAAATCAACTACGTTAAACGCAGTTGCCGGTGTATGGCCGATCGATTCCGGTAAAATATATATCGGAGGCGATGACGTTACTAAGTTATCCGAACACAAACGTGCCAAATATCTCGGACGTGTATTTCAGGACCCAATGACCGGAACCGCAACCACTATGTCAATTGAAGAAAACATGGCAATTGCAGCAAGACGTGGAGAAAAACGCGGGCTCTCCTGGGGTATCACCCATCAGGAACGTGACACTTACCGGGAGCTGCTCAAAACCTTAGATCTCGGACTTGAAGACCGTCTCACCAGCAAAGTCGGTCTGCTTTCCGGTGGACAACGCCAGGCGATCACACTTTTAATGGCTTCGATCAAAAAGCCAAAACTTTTACTGTTAGATGAACACACTGCTGCACTTGACCCAAAAACTGCCGCAAAAGTGCTTAAGATTTCCGATAAGATTATCTCAGAAAATCATCTGACCGCCATGATGGTCACACACAATATGAAAGACGCCATCGTACATGGCAATCGTCTGATCATGATGCATGAGGGAAAAGTGATTTTAAATATCTCCGGGGAAGAAAAAAAGAAACTGACTGTTGAGGATCTTCTCCATCAGTTTGAGAAAGTCAGCGGCGAAGAATTTGCCAATGATAAAGCGTTGCTTTCATAGCAACCGCTTACATACTCCGCATGTATTTATGTAATGAATCAAAAAGCTGCCATACAATATGACCGGTGTTAAAAACTTTTCATCGGCTGCTAATTGTATGGCAGCTTTTTATTATTTAATTTTCTTTTAAGCGGTCGCAGAGTCCGCTATACCGCTTCTGCTGCGAGGTATTCTGAATCATCTGCTGAAAAGTCACTTCATTGCCGACTAATGTCACACACTTTCTCGCACGCGTGACCGCAGTATACAAAAGATTCCGGTTCATCAGCATCATAGGACCACTGAGCAGAGGAATAACAACTGCAGGATACTCACTTCCCTGCGATTTATGTATCGTGATCGCATAGGCAAGCTCAAGTTCATCCAATAGCTTATAAGGATACTCCACCATTCTTCCCTCGTCAAATTCAATGATCATCTGCTCTGCAAAATCATTGATCTGTCTTATGATCCCCATATCTCCATTGAAAATTCCAAGACCTTTATCCACAGTCAGACCATATTTTGTACGAATTTCCCACGCCAGCTGATAGTTATTCTTCGTCTGCATAACTTTATCCCCTTCGCGGAACACTGTACTGCCATACTCTTTCTCTACCTTATCATTTGCCGGCGGATTCATATAACGCTGCAAAATTCCATTCAGACGCTCTACTCCCAGCAAGCCTTTGCGCATCGGCGTCAGCACCTGGATATCATACGGCGTGGCATCTACGAATTTAGGTAGTTTCTGTTTGATCAGCTGCAAAACCACATTGATGATCACATCCGCATCATATCTTTTTAAGAAAAAGAAATCCATGCTCTTATTGTCTAGCACCACTTCTTCTCCATGGTTGATCTTATGCGCATTGACAATAATATCACTGGTGGATGCCTGTCGGAAAATCTTTGTCAGCATGACCACATTGCAGGCATGTGACTGAATGATATCACGGAGCACACTGCCTGGTCCGACACTCGGAAGCTGGTTGACATCCCCGACAAGGATCAGCCTTGTCCCAACGGAAATTGCCTTAAGCAATGAGCACATCAGAGAAATATCCACCATCGACATCTCATCTACAATGATCACATCTGCTTCCAGCGGATTGCTCTCATCCCTTTCAAATCCTCCGCTTCCTTCAGCTCCTCCATTCAACTCCAACATACGGTGAACTGTCCGTGCTTCAAATCCGGTCGTCTCGCTCATACGTTTTGCAGCGCGCCCGGTCGGAGCAGCCAAATAGATTTCAAGTCCCTCCAGTTCAAAATAACGGATGATTGTGTTGATCGTTGTCGTCTTTCCGGTTCCCGGTCCTCCCGTGATCACAAGCAGTCCGTTACGCACTGCCTCTTTGACTGCAGTTACCTGATGTTCATCCAGCGTCATTCCGCTTTTCTTTTCAATTCCCCGGATTCGCTGTTCTATCTCCATATCAGACACATCATAGCTTACATTGAGACGTTTCAACATGGCTGCTGTGTTTGCTTCCATGTAATAAAAGGATGCAGCATAGATCTGCGTCTGATCTTCCATCTGCTTTAATATGATTTTCCGCTCAATCGCCAGATCCATATACTGTTTTTCCACCTGTTCCGCCGTAACATTCAATAATTTAGCTGCACGCGGTGTCAGCTCCGTTTCAGGCAGATAAGTATGTCCCTCCCCACTTGCCTGAAGCAGTGTATAGAGTATTCCACTGCGCACACGGAAATCCGAATCCATGCGTATCCCGACTCTTGCTGCAATCTCATCCGCTGTCCGGAATCCGACTCCATCAATATCATCTGCCAGGCGGTATGGATTTTCCCGGATAATACTGTAAATATCCTGTCCATATGCCTGATATACTTTAACCGCAAGGTTCATTGTGATTCCATATTGCTGCAAAAAGATCATCGCCTGACGCAGATCCCTTTTTTCATTCACCTGACTGGCAATCTCCATTGCTTTCCGGCTACTGATTCCTTTGATCTCTGCAAGACGTTCCGGCTCTTCCTCTATGATCCGGAAAGTATCCTCCTTAAAACGTCTGACGATCCTCGCAGCCATGGCAAGTCCGATTCCTTTGATCGCCCCGGAACCAAGATACCTCTCGATTGCCTCTTCATCCTCCGGTGCTTTCTCCTCAAAACTTGCCACCTTAAACTGCTGTCCATAGGTCGGATGCTCTGTATACTCTCCCTGTGCCTCAATATTTTCTCCTTCTGCAATCGCAGAAAATACCCCTACGCAGGTGATCTCATCTTCTCCGCTTACCAGATTTAAGACGGTATAACCATTATCCGCATTTCGATATATAATGTGTTCCACATATCCTGCAAGACTTTCCACTTTTTTCTCCATTCCAGTAACTAATTTAAAAAATGCAGTCTAACGGGATTCTGAAACAGAGATTCATTTTCCCATTAAAACTGCACTGATTTATGTACTTATCTGCACACCTTACTTCGCTGCGCCGATTTTACAAAACTGTATTTTATCTGCGCGCCTTTATTCAATATTATAATTACGTTTCATCTGCTCATAGAGCTGTTGTGTAAAACTGGTTCCAACTTCATCCACAACCTGATCAGCAACTTGTTCGATCACATTATCCATATAATAATCTGTCATCGTTGATGTAGAAGAATCCCCTTCATCATCATCCATCAGACTCTCCTTGATCTCTTTTAAAACCTCTTCCACAAAATATGATTCAAAATCTTTGCATACCTGCATCAGTTCATCCTCGGAAGTATCCGAAGAAATACTGTTTAAGGAGTTCTGCAGAGAGTTTGCCTGATTTGCAGCTGCCGTATTCTTACTTGTATCGATCAATGATGAAATGCTGTCCATGGAAATCATATCATTTTTCCTTTCCTATATCCGCTGTCTGTCCTTAGCGTTTCAGATTATTTGCCTGCTCAAGCATCTCATCTGATGTCGTGATTGCCTTGGAATTAAGCTGATATGCACGCTGTGCGATGATCAGGTTTACCATTTCATCTGCAACCTGAACATTCGACCCCTCTAAATAATTCTGTAAAACCTTACTCTTAGTAAGATTTGCCGTCGTAGACTCATTCATGGCATTCCCGGATGCCGGTGTCACCGCAAGAAGATTCGTTCCTACCTTTTCAAGTCCACTTGGGTTGTTAAACTGGAACAACCCGATAGTCTGATTTATATCTACATACTTACCGGCAGCATTGGTATATCCAATTTTTCCATTTTCGCTGACGATCACTTTTTCTGCACTGATACCTGCCGGAAGATTGATCGGCTGGTTATTGGAATCTAAAACAGGATAGCCCTCATTTGTGCAGAGAGTCAATGTATTACCTGCATTTACAGACCATACAAAATCACCGGCTCTGGTATAGTAAGTCTTTCCATCTGCTCCGCGCACTGCAAAAAATCCATCTCCACTGATTGCAAAGTCAGTAGCATTCTCACTTGCCATCAGTGATCCCTGTGTATAAATGGAGGTGTTAGATGCCACCCTGGTACCGAGTCCAACCTGTGCAGAAATCGGTTTTTCCTCTCCATTTGCACTGGTTGTTCTTGTCTGAATGGTTTGATAGAGCAAAGATTTAAACTCCATCTTTTCCTGTTTATATCCAACTGTATTAACATTTGAAAGGTTGTTTGAAATATTATCCACATTTGACTGCTGTGCAATCATACCGGTTGCCGCAGTATAAAGAGCTCTCATCATAATTCCGGTTTACCTCCTGCTTATACCTTTCCTACCTGATTTACCGCTTTATCGAGTGTTTCATCCACAGCATTGATCACCTTTTGTCCTGCCTGGAAAGCTCTCGATATCGTGATCATATTAACCATCTCCGAAACAACATTGATATTGGATGATTCGATACATCCCTGTGTTACTTTCGCAGTAGACGCCTGACGAACCCCACCATTTACCAGATCATACATATTCTCGCCATACTTCGCCAGATAATTATAATCTTCTATATCTACAACACCGATCGTTCCGACCTGCTGGTTGTTCTGAAAAATATTTCCCTTTTCATCAACGGTGATCGGTAAATTCGGATCTACCTGAATACGTGCCCCTGCATCTGCATTCATTGCGCCGTTCTGGTTTAACACATAATCGCCATCTTTCGTGACAAGATAACCTGCTGTATTTACCACAAAAGCTCCATCTCTGCTGTACTTCACAGATGTATTTCCAGCTTTATCTGTATAAGCGATCGCAAAAAAACCATCGCCATCCAGGGCAAAATCTGTAGAATTATCGGTTACCCGGAAATTTCCCTGACTGTAATCTGTATAAGTCTCTCCTATGTGTACCCCCATGCTCATGGTTCCAAGTTTTTGTGGCATACCATAATAGGAAGTATCCTTAATCTTGATTGCAAGTTCATCCGCAAATGTCTGATTTGTAGCTCCCTCTTTCTTATAACCATTGGTGTCTGCATTTGCAAGGTTATTTGAAAGAATATCCAGACGGTTCTGTTCATTGATCATTCCTGTATACGCTGTATACAATCCTTTTACCATGTAAACTCTCCATTTCTGCACAGCTTTTGTTCTTTTTATCACATCTTCCGTGCACAAAGCATATCTTCCATTTATTGTATCGGCAAATCTTTCATAAAATTAATCATCATCACGTTTTCCGGCTAAAAACTCTACGAATTTTCCGGTACCGATCGCAACGCATGTCATTGGTTCATCTGCAGTCATTGTATTGATTCCCGTGCGATCCTCAATCAATTCCTCTAAACCTCTGAGCAGTGATCCACCACCTGTCAGCACGATACCACGATCTGCAACATCTGCTGCAAGTTCCGGTGGTGTTTTTTCAAGTACGGAATGTACGGCTTCCACGATCTGAAGCGTCGGTTCTCTGAGTGCCTCTTCTGTCTCCTCTGAGGAAACTGTTACCGTTTTCGGAAGTCCTGTCACAAGATTACGTCCACGCACATCCATCGTCTCAGCCTGTGCCTGTGGAAAACAGCTTCCGATGCGGATCTTGATATCCTCTGCGGTACGCTCACCGATCAGAAGATTGTGTTTTTTACGCATATAACGAACGATCGCCTCATCAAAATCATCTCCGGCGATCTTGATGGAAGTGCTGACAACCGAGCCTCCCAGGGAAATAACTGCAATATCTGCTGTTCCTCCTCCGATATCTACGATCATATTTCCACATGGTCTTGAAATATCAATACCCGCTCCGATTGCAGCAGCGATCGGCTCCTCAATGATCGCAACCTCTCTTGCTCCTGCCTGATAGGTTGCGTCCTCAACAGCCTTTTTTTCAACCTCTGTAACACCGCTTGGCACACATACACTGATACGAGGCTTGCGGAATGTTTTTTTACCAAGTGCTTTCTGTATAAAGTACTTGATCATCTTCTCTGTAACCTGATAATCTGAAATAACACCCTGACGAAGTGGTCTGACTGCTACGATATTGCCCGGTGTTCTTCCAAGCATCAGTCTTGCTTCCTCTCCGATAGCTTTTATCTTATTTGTATCACGATCAAAAGCCACAACTGACGGCTCCTTTAATACAACACCTTTTCCTTTGATATAAACTAATATACTGGCAGTACCGAGATCGATACCAATATCTGTACTCATCATTTTAAATACTTGCCCCTTTCGTCTCTCTGTTCCTAAAATCTATGGGTAATATTCCCATGTCCTCCCGGACACAGAAATGCCATTAAACCTATTTTTACATATACAGTCCTATTATATACAAAAAATGGGATTTTTCAAAGGTTTTTTTATGGCAGGACTGCATTTTTAAAAAAAATAAGAAAATCTTCATTCTTTTTTATTGATTTTGTTTATTTTTCATTTTATCATCACATTTTCATCACATTTTTATTTTATATTCTAAGAGTACTAGCTAATAAGTCCGATACAAACGGACCCAACCGTCAGTAAGTCTGACGGGCAGTATAATTTTTCATAACTCATGCTTCCCGGTTTTCCGCAAGGGATTCCGGGGAGTACTCCCCGAATGTAATAAGGCGCTGCAGTTGCAGCGCCTCTTTTGATGCAGTCAATCCTGCTTTCTTTATATTTTTACAGCTCTTACATACTTAAGATTCCTGACAGTTCTCCCTGTCTCTCTCAAGATATTTTTTCACATAATATCCCGTATAGGATCCCGGCACTTCTGCAACTTCCTCCGGTGTTCCCTGTGCGATCACAGTTCCGCCACCGTCTCCGCCTTCCGGTCCCATATCGATAATATAATCTGCCGTCTTTATCACGTCTAAATTATGCTCGATCACGATCACAGTGTTTCCACCATCCGAAAGTCTTCGCAGGATCTCGATCAGCTTATGGACATCTGCAAAATGGAGTCCTGTTGTCGGCTCATCGAGAATGTAAATCGTCTTGCCTGTGCTTCGCTTCGACAGTTCCGTTGCCAGTTTGATTCTTTGTGCCTCTCCACCGGAAAGTTCCGTTGATGGCTGTCCAAGTTTGACATACGACAGTCCCACATCATAGAGTGTCTGGATCTTTCTTGCGATTGCAGGTACATTTTCAAAGAATTTCAAAGCCTCTTCTACTGTCATGTCAAGCACATCATAGATGCTCTTACCTTTATATTTTACTTCTAGTGTATCACGGTTATAACGCTTTCCACCACAAACCTCACACGGAACATATACGTCCGGCAGAAAATGCATCTCTATCTTTAAAATTCCATCACCTGAACATGCCTCACAGCGCCCGCCTTTTACATTGAAACTGAATCTTCCCTTCTTATATCCCTTCGCCTTCGCATCCGGTGTTGCAGCAAAAAGATCACGGATCATATCAAATACCCCTGTATACGTCGCAGGATTTGATCGCGGTGTTCTTCCGATCGGGGACTGGTCGATATCGATCACTTTGTCTAACTGTTCAATGCCAAGGATATCATCATGTTTGCCCGGAATACATCTTGCACGGTTTAAGTCTCTTGCCAGTCTTTTATATAATATTTCATTGGTGAGAGAACTCTTTCCTGAACCAGAAACACCTGTAATACAGGTCATGATACCAAGCGGAACCTTCACATCGATATTTTTAAGGTTATTCTCCCTCGCACCTTTTATTGTCAGAAATCCGGTCGGCTTTCTGCGCTCTGACGGAACCGGGATCTTAATTCTGCCGCTTAAATAAGCACCTGTCACAGAATTTTTATTTTTCATGATTTCTTCTGCAGTTCCGCACGCTATCACTTGTCCACCGTGCGCACCTGCACCGGGGCCGATATCCACTATATAATCCGCAGCAAGCATCGTATCCTCATCATGCTCTACAACGATCAGTGTATTTCCAAGATCTTTCAAATTCTTTAATGCACCAAGCAGCTTATCATTGTCTCTCTGGTGCAGACCAATAGACGGCTCATCTAAAATATAAGCCACACCCACAAGACCGGAGCCAATCTGAGTTGCCAGCCGGATACGCTGTGCCTCTCCACCGGAAAGCGTTCCAGTAGCACGGGACAGTGACAGATAATCGAGTCCGACTTCATTTAAAAATCCCACACGCGCACGGATTTCTTTTAAGATCTGATCTCCGATCAGATGCTGCTGATGACTTAACTCCATGTCATTCAGAAAACTTCCGAGACTTTTTACGGACATGGATGTAATCTCATAAATATTCTTATCCGCAACTGTAACAGCTAATGATTCTGCTTTCAGACGCTGTCCCTTACATGTTTCACACGGAGTGATACGCATAAACTGCTCATATTCCTGCTTCATGGTATCAGAACCAGTCTCACGGTATTTGCGCTGTACATTCCGGATCAGTCCCTCAAATGCCACATCATAAACACCTTCGCCACGCATTCCCTTATAATGTACCTTTAGTTCTTTGCCGTCTGTTCCATGCAGGATCACGTATTTAATCTCATCCGGATAATCCTGAAACGGTGTCTCCAATGAAAAATGATATTCTTCGGTCAATGCTTTTAACACAGCATACGTAAAACTCGACGGATCTGTACAGGACTGCCATCCCATAACCTGGATTGCCCCCTCCGCAATTGAAAGACGCTTGTCCGGAATCATCAGATCCACATCAAACTCCATTTTATAACCAAGTCCGAAACAGGTCGGACACGCACCAAATGGATTATTAAATGAAAAACTCCGCGGTTCAATCTCTCCGATACTGATACCGCAGTCCGGACAGGAAAAACTCTCCGAGAACTGGATCGGCTCCCCATCGATCACATCCACCGTCATCAGTCCCTTTGACAACTCCAGTACATTTTCAATGGAATCTGACAAACGCTTCTCAATACCCGGTTTTACCATCAGACGGTCTACCACGATCTCGATATTATGCTTTTTATTCTTATCGAGTTTAATCTCCTCGGTCAGCTCATACATACTGCCATCTACGATCACACGCACATAACCGCTGCGCTTTGCCTGTTCTAACAGCTTCTGGTGCTCTCCTTTTCTTCCCCGTACCACCGGTGCTAAAAGCTGGATCTTAGTACGCTCCGGAAGTGTCATGATCTGATCGACCATCTGGTCAACTGTCTGTTTTTTAATCTCCCTGCCACACTTTGGGCAATGTGGGATACCGACCCTTGCATACAACAGACGAAAATAATCGTAAATCTCCGTAACAGTTCCAACGGTAGATCTTGGATTACGATTCGTTGATTTCTGGTCGATGGAGATTGCCGGAGACAATCCTTCAATTTTCTCTACATTTGGCTTTTCCATCTGTCCTAAGAACTGTCTCGCATAAGAGGAAAGTGACTCCATATACCGTCTCTGTCCCTCCGCATATATTGTATCAAACGCAAGCGATGATTTTCCGGAACCGGAAAGTCCGGTCAGCACGACAAATTCATCTCTTGGAATATCTACATCAATATTTTTCAGATTATGCTCATTTGCACCTCTGATCTTAATGTATTTTCTTTCACTTGTTTTTTTCATGATTTACTGTCCTTTTCTTATTACATATCACGCAGCATGCTCTTTAATTCCACCATCTTGTCGCGGTATTCCGCAGCCGCCTCGAAGTTTAGGTCTGCCGCAGCCTTCTGCATCTTCTTCTGGATATCTGCGATCAGCTTTGTAAGCTCGTCCCGGTTCATGGATTCCGGATCTTTTTTGAAATTCATTTCTTCCTTTGCTACCTTCTTAGATACGCTGATCAGTTCCCGCACAGATTTCTGGATCGTTGTAGGTGTAATGCCATGTTCTTCATTATATGCCTGCTGTATCTCACGACGCCGCTTTGTCTCCTCTATCGCGACACGCATGGAATCTGTGATCTTATCTGCATACATGATAACGTGTCCCTCACTGTTACGCGCAGCACGTCCGATCGTCTGTATCAGTGATGTCTCCGATCTTAAGAATCCCTCTTTATCAGCATCTAAAATCGCCACCAGCGTGATCTCCGGTATATCCAGTCCCTCTCGCAGCAGGTTGATGCCGACAAGCACGTCAAATACATCCAGACGCAGATCTCTTATGATCTCAGCACGTTCTAATGTATCAATATCTGAATGAAGATATTTCACGCGGATACCAATCTCACGCATATAATCGGTCAGATCTTCTGCCATCTTCTTCGTCAGTGTTGTGATCAGCACCTTATGATGATCTTTAATCTCTTTATTAACCTCGCCGATCAGATCATCAATCTGCCCCTCCACCGGACGTACCACAACCTCCGGATCAAGTAATCCGGTCGGACGGATGATCTGCTCTGTACGGAGCAGTTCGTGTTCATCTTCATATACATTCGGAGTCGCCGATACAAACAGCATCTGATCTATCTTGCTCTCAAACTCTTCAAAATTAAGCGGACGGTTATCCTTCGCTGATGGCAGACGGAAACCATAGTCGACCAGCGTTGACTTTCTCGACTGGTCTCCCGCATACATGCCGCGGATCTGTGGGATTGTGATATGTGACTCATCCACAATGATCAGATAATCATCCTTAAAATAATCCATCAGCGTATGCGGTGTCGCCCCTGCCGGAAGTCCTGCAAGATGCCTTGAATAATTCTCAATGCCGCTGCAGAATCCCGTTTCTTTCAGCATCTCTATATCAAAATTAGTCCTCTCCGAAATACGCTGCGCCTCAAGCAGCTTGTCCTCACCTTTAAAATACCGGATGCGCTCGTCCAATTCCTGTTCGATCGCTTCACATGCCTTTAAGATCTTCTCCTGCGGCACAACGTAATGGGATGCCGGGAACACGGCAAAATGCTCCAGTTCACATTTGATCTCTCCGGTCAGCACATCAATCTCTGTAATACGGTCGATCTCATCACCGAAAAATTCCACGCGTACTGCCGTATCTCCATAGTTTGCCGGAAAAATCTCTAACGTATCCCCCCGCACACGGAACGTACCGCGGTGAAAATCCATATCATTTCTTGTATACTGGATATCAACCAGGGCACGGAGTACATCATCCCTGTCTCTCTCCATCCCAGGTCTTAAGGAAACCATCATTCCAAGATAATCTTCCGGGCTGCCCAGACCATAAATACAGGAAACAGACGCCACCACGATCACATCCTTACGCTCCACCAGTGCAGCTGTCGCAGAAAGGCGCAGTTTATCTATTTCTTCATTGATTGCCGAGTCTTTTGCGATATAGGTATCCGTCTGAGGCACATATGCTTCCGGCTGGTAATAATCATAGTAGGACACAAAATACTCCACTGCATTTTCCGGAAAAAACTCTTTCATCTCCCCATATAACTGCGCTGCCAGTGTTTTATTATGGGATATGATAAGTGTTGGCTTATTCAGTGCCTGAATCACATTTGCCATTGTAAAAGTCTTACCGGAACCTGTAACACCCAGTAAAGTCTGAAACTGATTGCCTTCCTCAAATCCTTTTACCAGTTCTTCGATCGCATGAGGCTGATCCCCGGTCGGTTTATATTTTGAATGTAATTTGAAATGATCCATGGTATTCCTCATTTCTCCCAATGAATTTTTCTATCTGGGAACATCTGACATCAATATTTAGTATGATTCTGTTTCCAGTATATCATTCAATCAAAAAAATGTACAGCAAAAATCGAACTTTTGTTCTGTTTTTCTATAAAAACAAAGCATAGGACATTGTTTTATCCTATGCTTCGCCCTGCAATCTTACTACATCATACTCTTTACGATCTCATCTGCCAATGCATCCAGCTCGGCCTTCTGACCAGCATGCATTGCGGATTTAATGGTAAGTCCGGCATCGAGTATCGTCATATCTTTCATTTCGCCAAGTTTTTCTTTTACCTGCTTTGCGGCTGTTGGTGCCCAGGTTCCATTTTCCATGACCGCAACCGTCTTTTTCTGAACAGCCAGCGCCTTCATATCAGAAAGCAGGTTTTCCATAACCGGATAAATTCCGGCATTATAAGTCGGTACTGCAAACACCAGATGGCTTGCACGGAAGATCTCACTGATCAGCTCAGAAACATGTGTATTGGATACATCGTAAACTGCAATTTTCTTCACACTGCGCACTGCAAGCGCACCTGCAAGTGCATCTGCAGCAGATGCCGTATTGCCATACATAGACGCATACATGATCACAACCGCCTGATCTTCTGCTTCATAAGTACTCCATTTCTGGTATTTTTCCAGAATATACGGCAGGTTTTCTCTCCAGACCGGTCCATGCAGCGGACAGATCATGGCAATATCAAGTCCTGCTGCCTTCTTTAATAATGTCTGTACAGAGGCTCCGTACTTTCCAACAATATTCGTATAATAACGTCTTGCATCATCCAGCCAGTCACGGTCAAAATCAACTTCATCAGCAAAAATATTGCCATTTAATGCGCCAAAAGAACCAAATCCATCTGCCGAAAATAACACTTTATCCACATCATCATAAGTTACCATCGCTTCCGGCCAGTGTACCATAGGTGCCATCACAAAATGAAGCGTATGCTTTCCGGCTGATAATGTATCACCCTCTTTTACTACAATGGAACGTTCTGCAAAATCTGTTCCAAAGAACTGGTTCATCATCCCAAAGGTTTTCGTATTTCCAACGATCTTAACATCCGGATATCTTCGTACAATATCACCGATCATTGCACAATGATCCGGCTCCATATGATTTACGATCAGGTAGTCCAATGTTCTTCCCTCTAAAACCGCCTCCAGATTTTCAAAAAACTGTCCTGCAACGGAAGCATCTACAGTATCAAAAAGAACGGTCTGCTCATCCAGCAGAATATAGGAGTTGTAAGATACGCCGCGGCTGATTGGAAAAATATTTTCAAACAATGCCAGTCTGCGGTCACTCGCTCCGATCCATGTAATGTCATCCGTAACTTTTCTAATATTATACATATCCGTATCCCTCTCTCTTTCCATTCTATTATTGGCTTTTCCGGTGAAATCATACCACATGCTTATTTGGGTTTCAACGAACAGAATGTGATTTTATAAATTGTTTATTTTCACCGTTTCTCATATCAAAATCTGATTTCAAATGATAAAATACATGTTTCTCGAATGCTCTATTATTATGCCTATACAATAATAGTAATCATTACTGTTATTATAATATCAAATATTCCAGTTTTTGTCAAATGTTTTTCCATGCTATTTCTCCATGGCATCATCCTACAATCCCCCCGACAAATGATGATTTGTTTATGAAATAAATCGCCCGCCCAAATGGTGTGTTGTAGGTCTGTGAGTGGCATCTTGCGCAAAGCCGGAGTTAATTTTGGTTCCGTTGTACGAAAATAAGAAAAGCTAGGTCTGCCTGATTTAGGTTATGGTGGAGTGACGTGACCGGCGTTCAACGAGCCATCCTTGGCTCGTGAAGCCTTGTTCT